>Ga0265331_10000387_pt1 | contig 45582 bp, 36 predicted proteins | sample 41923metaG_FD_202088 | JGI IMG/M metagenome (GOLD analysis project Ga0265331, IMG submission 202088) | Rhizosphere microbial communities from Carex aquatilis grown in University of Washington, Seatle, WA, United States - 4-19-23 metaG | ecosystem: Host-associated > Plants > Roots > Rhizosphere... | reverse complement strand
GTCGGGTTTCACGAAAACCTGAACGTTCAGCTTCTCCTTGATGGGATCGATCTGGCTCGGATCGGGATCGCCGGAAAAAATAAGAATCGGCGTTGACCCGAAGTCATGCGGCGGCTGCGCGATCCGGCGAAGGAAATCGTTGCCCGTCAGCCCGGGCATATGAATGTCCATCACGATCACGTCGGGACGAGATTCGGAAAGCTCGGAGAGCGCCTCCCAGGCGTTTTCGAAAACTTGCGTGCGATACCCGTTGGAAGCGCAAACGCTTTTCACAACGGCAGCGACCATCGAATTGTCGTCGATGATCATCGCGACTGGACCACTTTTCATGTTCGTCCTCCCGGGTAACGAACTGCGGTCACGAGGGGCAACCTCGGGTGGTGCATGATGGGACGCAGGGAATAAACCGATCGTTACAAATTTCAGGAGTTGGGCGGGGTAATTCGCTTTTTTTGGCGGTTTTCCGGGAACTTTGACTTTGGAGCAACCTAATTCCACTGCCCACATCTGTGAAACCCCGGGGCGGCAGCCGCCATCTTTCGTTAAACGGATAACCGCCGGTAGCGCCGGATCGCCCCCTCAACGCAATTTTCGTTCGTGTGCGAAGGAAGCGGAATCCACCGGCAACCTGCGGCCCGCCGCGCGCGTATTTCCTTCGACGGAGGCTTCTTATGATCCGCAAATTGAAGTCCGGCGAATATCGCCTCTATTCGGCCAAGAAGAATCCCAAGACGGGCAAACGCCGCAATCTGGGAACCTTCGCCAGCCGCAAAGCCGCCGAAAAGCACGAACGCGACGTGCAATATTTCAAACGCCACTGAGAGCGCCGCCCCAACGCATCATTCTTGCGCGGCTCAAAATTTTTTCGCGGACCGGCTTTTAGTTTTGCCGGCCTCGATTGTCTCCACTCACGTAACTTCCGACGATCCCGCGGGGCCTTAACGGGCGGGGGCATGACAGAAGCACCGGATACGAACCGTGAAAACGCAAACCGCGATGCAGAGATGACTGCGTCCGCGGTCGAGGATTGGTTCGTGCGCGAGGTGCTGCCGCTGGAGGCGGCGTTGATGCAGTTTCTTCAGCACAACTGGCGCAACAAGGCCGACATCACCGACCTCCGGCAGGATGTCTACACCCAGGTGTTCGACGCCGCGCAAAAGACCATCCCGGACAACACCCGCGCCTTCGTCTTCCAGACCGCGCGCAATCTTTTGATAAACCGCCTCAAGCGCGAACACATCGTCCCCATCGAAGCGGTGGCCGATGTGGAAGCGTTGAATGCGGCCATCGAAGCCCCCGGCCCCGAACGCACCACCATCGCGCGCGACGAGTTGCGCCGCCTGCAAGCCGCATTGGATCGCCTGCCGCCGCGCGCGCGCGAAGCCGTCGTGCTCGGCCGCATCGAAGGCCTTTCGGGGCGCCAGATCGCCGCCCGCATGGGCATCACCGAACAAGCCGTATCCCACCACCTCATCACCGGCGTGCGTGCGCTGGTGAACGAAGTCTTCGGCGAAGATCGCAAGAGACCCCAATGAACGACGCTTCCGATATCGAATTCAAAGCCGCCGACTGGCTGCAACGCCGCCAGTTCTGGAACTGGTCCGATGAAGATCAGGCCGCGCTGGATGCCTGGCTCGCAGAAGCCTCCGCCCATCGCGTCGCGTTCCTGCGCCTGAAGGCAGGCTACGCTCAAACCGAACGCCTCGTTGCGCTGCGCAGCACCAAACCGGAGCGCGCCCCGCGCACCCGCACGCGCTGGTTCCAGGCCGTGGCGGCATTGGCGGCCATCGGTGTCATCGGCGCGGCGGCGACATTCTATCTCGCAAAGCCGCAGCCCATTACCTACGCCACACAAGTCGGTGGCCGCCAGACGATCACTTTGGCCGATGGCACACGCATCGAACTCAACACCGACACTTTGCTGAAGCTCAACAAAACCAGCGCCAAACGCAGCGTCACGCTGGTGAAGGGCGAGGCCTATTTCCAGGTGCAGCACGATGCGGCGCGGCCCTTCGTGGTGGAAACCGCGGGCCACACCGTCACCGATCTGGGCACCAAATTCACCGTCCACACCGAACAGGGCCGCATCGAAGTGCGCCTGGTCGAAGGCGAAGCGCGCCTCGATGCCGTCGATACCGCCAAACCGCAGCCCTCCATGTTGCTCAAGCCCGGCGATGTCGCGGTGGCAACGGCGAACAGCATGTCGGTCAAGCGCGAATCGATGAGCCGTTTGTCGGACGATCTGGGCTGGCGGCGCGGCCTGATCGTCTTCCACGACACCACGCTCGCCGCCGCAGCCGACAAGCTCAACCGCTACAACACCAACAAGCTTGTGATCGATGCGGGCGCCGCGCGGCTGAAGATCAACGGCACCTTCCGCGCCGACGATGCACAAACCTTCGCGCAGATGGCGCGCGATGTCTTCGGCCTGCGCATCACGGCCACAGCCGACAACACAAGACTTTCACGCTGAACCCGGCAAACGGGGATTTAAGGGGGGCAGATGTCCAGAACGGCGATTCTCAAATCCATCCTGGCGGGCACAGCAGCCGCGCTTGTGGCGGGCGGCGTGCACGCCGAAAGCTTCAACATTCCCGCGGGCGATCTTTCCTCCGCGCTCGATGCCTATAGCGCGCAAACCGGCATCTCGCTGATGGTATCGTCGGATGCCGTGCGCGGTTTGCGCACGCATGGCGTGAAGGGCGATCTCAACGCCAACGATGCGCTCTCCCGCATCCTCACCGGCACCGGCTTCACCACGCGCCGCTATTCGACAGATTCCGTGGCGCTGATCCGCGATGGCGGCCAGCAAAGCCAGGTCGTGTTCGATCTGCCGATGCAATTGGCCCAAGCCGCACCCGCCAAGACCGCCGTCGAAACGGTGACGGTCACCTCATCGAAATTGGGTGGGGCGGATGTGCAAAGCATCCCCATCGCCATCACGGCACTTTCCCAAGAGCAATTGACCGCCACGCAAACCACCGGCGGCCCCGATCTGGTGAAACAGGTGCCGAACCTCACCTTCACCAAAACGAACTTCGCCGGCTATTCCATCCAGATCCGCGGCATCGGCACCCAAGCCATTTCCGTCACCACCGATCCGGCGGTGGCTGTCGCGCTGAACGACATCCCGTTCATCCGCAACCATTTCTTCGAACAGGAATTCTTCGATCTCGGCCAAGCCGAAATCCTGCGCGGGCCGCAAGGCACGCTTTACGGACGCAACGCGACCGCTGGTGTCGTGAACCTGACCACCGCCAAACCCACCGATCAGTTCGAGGCGATGGGGTCCGCCGAAGTCGGTAATTATTCGGAACGCCGCTTCGAAGGCATGCTCAATCTCCCCATCGTCGATGACCGTCTCGACATTCGTCTCGCTGGTGAGTGGACCAAGCGCAACGGTTATTCTCTGAACGAGCTTACCAACGAACGCATCGATGGCCGCGATCTGTGGTCGGGCCGTCTGTCCATCGGTTTCAAGCCGGTCGATAATTTGCAGATCAATTTCATGTGGGAACATTTCTCCGAAGACGATGACCGTCTGAGAAGCGGCAAACAGCTCTGCAAGAACCAGCCGACACCCACCCAAATCGACGGCGTGCCCATTCGCAACGACACATTCGTGAACGTCTATGGCAACGGCGCTTATCTGGGGCAGGGCTGCGAACAGGTTTCGCTTTATTCGCCAGATGCGTATCAGGTGCCGAACGGCGCAACGCTTCCCTATTACATCGCCATCGTCAATCTCGGCCTGTTCGGCAACGGTAAAAATCCTTACGCAGGCTCGCTCCAGAATCCCAATCTGCGCGTCATCGATTCACAGTTGGAGCCGACCTATCGCGCCAAGAACGACATCATCGAACTGAACACCGATTACAACATCACGCCAGACCTGACGTTCACCTCGCAGACAGGTTTCAACCACGACTTTTTGTATTCGACGGAAGACTTCAATCGCTTCGTGTCGAACCCGGGAATCTTCACGCCGAACTCCAACGGTTTCGGCGGCATGCAGAACATCATCGATTCCAACGGCGTCTTCTGCGATCCGCAACTGGGCTGCAGCGACCGCCTTGTCGCGATGGATCTGAACGAAGAACATTCCTGGCAGTTGAGCCAGGAATTCCGCCTGGCTTCGCATTTGCCCGGCCGGTTCAATTTCAGCTTCGGCGGCAACTACCTTCATTACGAGACGGAAGAAAACTACTACGTCTTCATCAACGCACTGTCGATTTTCGCGGCCGGTGGCAGCCTGGATGCGAACGGAAAATTCGCCCAGCACTGTACGGGAATTTCCGGCGGCCTGGGCCAGGTGGTCGATCCCAACGATCCACGCGGGTTCCTCTACAATTGCGTTTATATGGATCCCAATCCCATCGGCAGCCTCAACAACAAGGGCCACAATTACTTCCTCAACCAGAACCCCTATCTGCTCAATTCCTATGCGGGCTTCGGCGAAACCTATTTCGACATCACCAAAAACCTGAAGCTCACCACCGGCCTTCGCTTTACCGAAGACCAGAAACATTTCACCGACATCCCGTCCGAACTCGCGCTCGGCGGCGCGGGCTATGCGATCTCCGATGTGATCGACCAGACATGGGATCAATTCACCGGCCGTGCGGCGCTCAACTGGACGCCGAAACTGAACTTCACCGATCAGACGCTGTTCTATGGCTCTTACGCGCACGGTTACAAAGCAGGCGGCGCGAACCCGCCCGGCGCGCTGCTGCCGTCGGATGCCGATCTGCAGCCCACCCACCCGCTCACCTTCAAACCCGAATTCATCGATGCCTTCGAACTGGGCACCAAGAACACATTGCTCGACGGCGCGCTCACGCTGAATGTGGATGCGTTCTATTACAACTACGAGAACTACCAGATCTCCCAGATCGTCGATCGCACCGCGATCAACTTCAATTTCGATGCCCATGTGAAAGGCGCCGAAGTCGAAGCGTCGTGGGAACCGATCCCAGGGCTTCGCTTCAACGCCTCGGGCGGCTGGGAAGATGCCGTCATCGCCAAAGGCAGCCATGCCATCGACATCATGGATCGCACGGCGGGCAACGCCGATTGGATCGTCATCAAGCCGTGGCCGACCGAAGCCTCCAACTGCATCATGCCGACTTATGTGATCGCCGCGCTCATCGGCGGCGGCGGCCAGATCGGCAGCGGCACCAGCGTCTGCGAACAAGCCTATAACGAAGGCATCGATCCGGCGGCCGCGCGCGCAAAGCCCGGCTATATCGGTTGGGATCCGGCAACCGCGCCCAATGGCGGCGCCGGTTTCGACAAGGATCTGGGCGGCAACAAGCTTCCCAATTCGCCGCCGCTCACCCTTTCGTTGGGCGCGCAATATTCCATGCCCCTCACGCCGAACTGGGCAGGCACGTTGCGCACCGACTACTACTGGCAGGATTATTCCTGGGCCCGGGTCTACAACGACGACCCCTATGATCGCCTGCGCGGTTACACCAACGTCAACTTCTCGCTGATCCTCACCAACCAGTCGGGTTGGCAGGTGATGGGCTATGTGAAGAACGCCTTCAACACCACCGCCATCACCGGCGCGTTCCTCAACAGCGACGACACGCTTCTGACGACCAACGTGTTCCTCACCGATCCACGGCTGCTCGGCATCCGCATCACGAAGAACTGGTAAGAGGGGGAACGAAAATGAGCGAACTCATCACAACACGCAGCAACAATTTCCGCTGGCAGCTTCTGGCCACCGTGTCGGCGCTCACGCTTGTCGGCGCGGCAGCAAGTCCTGCGGGCGCGCAAGACAGCAAGCCCACCTTCTGGATCGAACTGGGCGCGCAAACCGAATATCTCGACAACAGCGAAGAAGCGTTCGTTCCGCCGTTCCTCGCCAACTCACCACGCGCCTCGGTCTGGAACGAAGCGCCCACCAGCGTCGAACGCCCAGGCCGCTATGCCATCGGCGGCGAAGGAAAGATCACCTTCGAACCATCGGGCAGCAATTGGTCGTTCACCGCCGCGGTGCGTTATGGCCGTTCCAACCGCAGCAAGTCGATCCAGCAGCAGACGGCTATACCGACGCGGATACCGTATCTCGGCGAAATGGTTCCGGCCATTCCCAAGCTTTATGACAACGCCGACGGCAAAAGTTGGTCCAGCCACACCATCGTCGATTTCATGGCGGGCAGGGATGTGGGGCTGGGTATCTTCGGCGGCGAGTCCAAGATCAACTTCGGCGTTCGTTTTGCGCAGTTCTCATCGAAAGCCAACGCGTCGCTCAAGTCGCGCCCGGCGATGGATCCGGTCAAGATCAAATACATCGCGGGCATCAGCAATCCACTCGCCTACTATTATCCACACAACTTCAAGGCCGCTGTCTCCAGCTGGCGCAGCTTCCATGGCATCGGTCCATCGGTCTCGTGGGATGCGTCGGCTCCGCTGATCGGAAACGAGCATTCTGGCGAAGTGACTTTCGACTGGGGCATCAATGCCGCCGTACTGTTCGGCCGTCAGAAGGCACGCACCCATCATCAGACGTCCGGCAATCACATCCAGATGACGCATCTGACGAAATACAATGTGTTGAGCAGTTACCACACCCAGCATGGCACCGCGCGCAGCCGCTCTGTCGTCGTGCCCAATGTCGGCGGCTTTGCGGGCCTGTCCTACAAATTCCCCAACGCCAAGATCAGCCTCGGCTACCGCGCCGACCTGTTCTTCGGCGCAATGGACGGCGGCCTCGACACCCGCAAAACCTACGACCGGAATTTCTACGGCCCATACGCCAGCATCAGCATCGGCCTGGGGGGCTAACGAAGGAGTGGCACTCCTTCCCCAAAGGCGGCGGAGCAATCCGCCGCTTTTCGGCGTTTTGGCCTTCGCTGTTGCAGCATGAAACAATAGCCTGCGTCATTGCGCGCAGGGTTCCGCCCGGATGCTTTGGCGCGAAAAACCGGCTATCCATGCGCCCGCAACCGTGCCCCACGGGTTCCATGAATCGCATCGCAGTCCCCCTCGCACTTCTTATTCTGGGCCTCATCGCAGGCTGGATCGGCCATGCCGTTCTGGCCGCACCGCCGGACGTGGCCACGGTCGCGTTGTACGACGATTGGCGCCTGGGCTGTCCCAAACTCTCCGACACCAAGGCAAGCTGCACGCTGGTGCAGGACATCATCGACAACAAGATCGGCCGCGAAATCGCCCATCTCTCGGTGGTCGATCTGAAAGACGGCCGCGATCTCGTCATCACCGTTCCATACGACGTGCAATTGCCCGCTGGCATCGGCATGCAGTTCGGCAAGGAAAAGGTGAAAGTCTATCCGTACAAAACATGCGACATGAACGGCTGCATCGCGGTGGTGAAAGCCGACGACGCGCTGCTCAAATCGTTCAAGCCCCAGCGCGACGCGCGCCTTCTGGTCGCCCAGCTGGATAACAAAGTGGCCGCCCTTCCGTTCTCGCTCAAAGGCTTTGCCCGCGCCGAAGATGCGCATGCGTCCTTCAAAGCGAAACAGAAAAGCTGGCTGGCGAGGATCATGCCATGAGAACAACAATGCGTTTCCTTCTCGCCGCAGCTTTCGCGATGGCCGTCAGCCCCGTGCTGGCACAGGCGCAACAAGCCGCCCCGCCCAAGCCCGACGTCAACAAACAGGTCGGTGATTGGCTGGTGCGTTGCTATCCGGTGCAATCTCCGTCGCCGTGCGACATGTTCGAATTGCTGGCGCAGAAGAAAACCGGCAACCGCGTGATGAGCATGTCGTTCGCTTATGCGCCGAAGGCCGATAAATATGTCGTGCAGATCGCCGTTCCGCTCGGTGTCGAGTTGAAGAAGGGCCTTGTCGTCAAGGCCGGCCAATATGCTTCGCAGACGTTGCAGTTCCGCCGTTGCGATCGCGGCGGTTGCTATGTCGAAGGGCTGACGGATGCCGCCATCATCGATGCGATGGCGCAGAACGGCGATGCCGGCAAGGCGACGATCTCTTCCACCGAAGGCCGCTCGCTCGATATCTCCTTCTCGCTGAGGGGCTTCGAAGAAGCGCGCAGCCAGATGGTCGAACTCGCCAAGCAAAAAGCCACGGCAGCACCGGCAGCGCCCGCGCAGTAACGCGCCTCACGCCGCATCGTGAAAGATCACGCCCAGGGTGAAACGGTTGCCATCGCGCAACCGGCTCACCCCATGGCGCATGTTCACGCGATAGGTGCCGCGCGTTCCTTGAACCGGGCGAATATTCACCGGAAAGATCACCGCATCGCCTTGGCGTAGTGGCACCACTTCCACCCGTGACTGCATCCGTGGCCGCTGCTCGGTCAGCACGAATTCCCCGCCCGAAAAATCGCGCTCCGGCTCCGACAGCAGCACCGCAAGCTGCAACGGAAAAACCGTCTCGCCATAAATATCCTGATGCAGGCAATTGTAATCGCCGCTCCCGTATTTCAGCAGCAGCGGCGTCGGCCGCATCTGCCCCGCCGTCTTGCATTGCGCGATGAACGCGGAATGCGTGGCGGGATAACGTTCATCCTTCTCCATCTGCGCATTCCACCGGTTGGCGATCTCCGCCAGCGGCGGATAAAACCGCTCGCGCAAGCCCGCCACGACATCGGGAAGCGGATAGGAGAAGTATTTGTATTCCCCGCGCCCAAACCCGTGCCGCCCCATCACCACCCGACTGCGAAACTGCGCATCGTCGCCATAACGCGCCGCCAGCTCGTCGCAAACCGCGCGCGTCAAAAGCTTGGGAAGCAGCGCACAACCCTGTTTGTCCAATTCGCCGCCGATCCGCGCCCAATCCATCTTTATCTCCGAAAGAGAGATCGTGTTCGCAAACCGCGATAACCCGCGCCACCCGAAACTTGCGAAAATTCAAGCCGCTGCCGCGCGATCCGCAAACCAGGTGACGGACCCATGTGGCCGTAACCGTCCCGCAGGAATGGAGGCATCGCCGCCGCGCGCTTTGCGCAACGCGTCGGCTTTTGCAGATCCCGAAACAAGAAACATCGTGGCCTTGCTCGCTTCCAGCGCAGGATAGGTCAATGTGATGCGTGGCTCCTCGCGCCCTTTGGGAACGGCCGCCACCCACGCGCGCCGCTCCTCCAGCACCGGCTGCCCCGGCAGAAGCGAAGCAATGTGCCCGTCATCCCCCAACCCCAACAGGTTCAGATCGAACAAAGGCCGCTCGATCATCAACACATCCGAGCCATAAACCGATTTCAGCAATCGCTCATACCGCGCCGCCGCGTCTTCCGCCGTCCCGTCCACCGCAACCGGATGCATCGCTTTCGGTTGAGCGCCATTGGCCAGCAACGTCTCGCGCACCATGCGGTAATTGCTATCGGGGGAATCGTGCGGCACAAACCGCTCGTCGCCAAAAAAGAATTCCATTCGCTCCCAAGGCAGCGCACGCATCTTTCCCAATCGCGTATAAAGCCCGCGCGGTGTACCCCCGCCCGAAAGCGCCATGCGGAAGGTGCCGGACGATTTGTCGATCTGCTCCACCACAAACGCACAAGCCGCTTGCGCCAACGCATCCGCATCGTCCGCCACGATCAGCTTGCCGGGAGTGCTCATTTGATCGCGCGCCACGCGCGTCCATCCCGCGCCAGCAATTCGTTGGCCGCGGCCGGCCCCGCGCTTCCCGCCGCATAATTGGGGAAATGCCGTGGCGGGGTATGCGCCCATCCCGTCAACACCGGCTCCACCACTGCCCACGCCGATTCCACCTGATCCGCCCGCTGGAACAACGTCGCATCACCGATCAAACAATCGTAGATCAGCGTTTCATATCCCACGGCAGGCGCCTGGTGAAACCAGTCGGTGTAGCGAAAATCCATCGCCACGCTTTCCAATTCCATCGTCGGGCCCGGGCGTTTGGCATTGAAGCGCAGCTTGATGCTTTCTTCGGGCTGGATGTGCAAAATCAGCCAGTCCGCATCCAGTTCCTCCACCGGCGTCTCGCGGAACAGCGCATGCGGCGCATGTTTGAAACGGATCGCGATCTCGGTGGTGCGCCGCGTCAGCCGCTTTCCGGTGCGCAGGTAAAACGGCACCCCCGCCCAGCGCCAATTGTCGATCATCACCCGCATCGCCACGAACGTTTCCACATTCGAACCCGGATCGACGTTCGGTTCCTTCCGGTAAGCCGGTGTCTCCGTGTTGCCGATGGTGCCGGCATCATATTGCCCGCGCACCACGTCGGAGAGCGTCAGCGGATGCACCGCGCGAAACACCTCCGCCTTCTTGGCGCGAATGGCTTCCGCATCGAATGAAACCGGCGGCTCCATCGCCGTCATCGCGATCAGCTGGAACAGATGGTTCGGCACCATGTCGCGCAACGCGCCCGTCTGTTCGTAAAACTTTCCGCGCCCTTCCATCCCGATGCTTTCGGCCACCGTGATCTGCACATGATCGATGCGATCCCGGTTCCAGATCGGTTCGAACAACCCGTTGGCAAAGCGCAGCGCCATGATGTTCTGCACCGTTTCCTTGCCCAGGAAATGATCGATGCGATAAATCTGGTCCTCGCGCAGCCACTTCAGAAGGCACGCATTCAGCCCCTTGGCCGATTCCAGATCGTGCCCGAACGGCTTTTCAACGACGACGCGGCGATACCCTTTTTCTTCCTTGGTCAGCCCCGCCTTGCCCAATTGGTCGACAATCGGCCCAAAAAACCGGTCCGCCACGGCGAGATAAAAAAGCACGTTCCCGCCAAGCTGGTTTTCCTTGTCGAGCTTTGCCAGATGCGCCTCAAGTTTCTCGTACATCCCGGCGTCGAGGAAATCGCCCGTCACATAAGAAAGCGAATCCGCAATCGGCTTCCAGAACTTGTCCTCGATCTCCGACGGCGCTTTGGATTTCTGCAACGTCTCGCCCAGGAAATCGTGCAGCTTGCCGCCCCATTCCTCCACGCTCTTTTCGTTGTGGTCCACGCCCACCAGCGCAAATCGCTCCGGCAGCAACCCGGTCTTCGAAAGATTGTAAAGCGCCGGCACGATCAGCCGTCTGGTCAGGTCGCCATTGGCGCCAAAGATCACAATGGCGCCGGGCGGGGGAGGGGATGTGCGCAGCGCGCTCGTCATTGCGGCCCGTGCTTCTTCGCCGTTTCCTTGATGTGGTTGGCTTCCAGCGCCCCTTCCACATGCCCGCCGAATTTGCTGCGCATGGCAGAAAGTATCTTCTCGCCGAAACTGTGCGCAATGCGCGAACGGAAACGCACATAGAGCGCCGATGTGATCACGGGTGCCGCCACCGCTTCTTCCACCGCCGCATTCACCGTCCAACGCCCTTCGCCGGAATCATCCACATCGCCCTTGTATTCGTCCAAGCTCGGCGTCTCCGCCAAAGCCATCGCCGTCAGATCCAGCAGCCACGAAGAAATCACGCTGCCCCGCCGCCAAACCTCCGCTACATCGGCCAGATCGATGTCGAAACGCTCGGCTTCCGGCAATTCCTTGCCATTGCGCCCGCGCAGGATGTCGAATCCTTCCGCATAGGCCTGCATCAAGCCGTATTCGATCCCGTTGTGCACCATCTTCACAAAATGGCCCGCGCCCACCGGCCCTGCATGCACGTACCCTTTCTCCACCCGCGCATCGCGCCCTTCGCGATGCGGTGTGCGTGGGATTGTGCCCACTCCCGGCGCCAATGCCGCGAAGATCGGATCGAGCCGTTCGACGGTTTCCTTCTTGCCGCCGATCATCATGCAATAGCCGCGCTCGAACCCCCACACGCCTCCAGAGGTGCCGACATCCAGATAATCGATGCCCTTTTCCGCCAGCGCCTTGCCGCGCCGCACATCGTCTTTGAAAAATGTGTTGCCGCCGTCGATGATCGCATCGCCTTTGGACATTGCTTTGCCAAGTTCCTGCACGGTGCTTTCCGTCGGCGCACCCGACGGCACCATCACCCACACGGTGCGCGGTGCGGAAAGCTTTGCCACCATATCTTCAATGGATGTCGCAGCCACCGCCCCCTGCAACGCACCCGCCGCTTTGGGATTGTGATCGAATGCCACAATCTGGTGGCCGTGCTGCATCAGGCGCCGCGAGATGTTCCCGCCCATGCGCCCCAATCCGATCACTCCCAATTGCATGATGTCCGCCTTCAGCGCGTCTCCAGCCAGTGGATCGCAAACAACCGATGCGCATCGGTCCAGCTTTTGCGGGGCGTAAAGCCCGCTTCCACGGCCAGTTCGGTGAAACTCTCGATGGTGTATTTGTGCGAATCCTCGGTGTGAACCGCTTCGCCTTCGGAAAACCGCAACGTCTCGCCCGCCACCCGCACCGTCTGCCGTGCGAGACTCACCAGATACATCTCGATCTTCATCGCGGTCGGATTGTAACAGGCATGATGGGCAAACTGATTGAGATCGAAATTCGCCCCCAATTCGCGATTGGCGCGCAGCAGCAGGTTCTTGTTGAACGCCGCCGTCACGCCAGCGGAATCATTGTAAGCCGCATGCAGCACCGCCGGGTCCTTCACCAGATCCGTCCCGATCAGCAACCCGCCGCCGCCCAGCGTGCGCGCCGCATTCTTCAAAAACGAAACCGCCGCCTCACGCGTGAAATTCCCAATCGTCGATCCGGGAAAGAACCCCACCCGCCGCGAAACCGCCATCTCCTTCGCCGGCAGCGCGATGGCCTGCGTGAAATCCGCAATCACCGGGCGCAACGTCATGTCGGGATAATCTTCTTCCAGCCCAACCACGACATCCAGAAGATAGTCCCCCGAAATGTCGATCGGCACATAACTCTGCGGCGCGTCCAGCGCATCCAGCAGAATGCGCACCTTGGCAAGCGAGCCCGCGCCGAATTCCACCAACTCCACATTCGCGCCCATCAACCGCGCTATCTCGCCCGCATGTTCGCGCAGCAGCGCCATCTCGGTGCGCGTCTGATAATATTCCGGCAAGCGGCAGATACGGTCGAACAATTCCGATCCGCGCGCGTCATAGAAATATTTGCACGGGATGCGTTTGGCTTTCCGCTGCAACCCATGCGTCAGGTCGCGCGCGAATTCCTCTGCCGCTTCGTCGGTGGTGTGCGCGCGCAGCGCCGCTTCGTTCATAGATCGCCTGCCAGTCTGATGCCGCTGAATTGCCAGCGCGCGGCCGGTGGAAAGAAATTGCGATAGGTGGCACGTATGTGCCCGGGCGGCGTGGCGCAAGACCCGCCGCGCAAAACCATCTGCCCGCTCATGAACTTGCCGTTATATTCGGCCAATGCGCCATCAAATGGCTTGTATCCGGGATAAGGATCGTAAGACGACCGCGTCCATTCCCACACTTCGCCCGTGGCTTTGGGCGATGCGGCTTCCCATTCGAATTCCGTGGGCAACCGCGCACCCGCCCACACCGCATAAGCCGCTGCCTCGAAGAAACTCACATGTTGAACCGGCTCGTTGGGATCAAGCGCCTTGGCGCCATTGAGCGAAAACACGCTCCACGCATCGCCATCCGAAATCCAGTAAAGCGGCGCATCCCAACCCTGCGCTTGTACGGTCGCCCAACCATCCGAAAGCCAATAATCGGGCTTCCGGTATCCGCCATCTTCCATGAACGCGAGATACTCACCACACGTCACGGGCCGCGAAGCGATGCGAAACGGCCGCAGCAAAACCTCATGCACCGGCCCTTCATTGTCGAACGCAAATCCATCGCCCGCATGCCCGATGCGCACAATGCCACCATCATGCACATCCCATGAAAGCGCATCCGCCGCCTTCGCCGCATGCGGTTTCGCAGGCGAATAAGCCGGCATCAACGGATTGGCAAAGAACGCATGCTTGATGTCGGTCAGGATCAATTCCTGATGCTGTTGCTCGTGATGCAGCCCCAATGTGACCAGCGCTGCGATTTCGCCCCCACGCTCCGCGATCAACTGTTCCATCGCGCCATCCACATGGGCGCGATAGGCCATCACCTCGTCGCTCGTTGGCCGGGTCAAAAGCCCGCGCTGCGGCCGGGGATGCCTGGGCCCCAATCCCTCGTAATAGGAATTGAACAGGTAAGCGAAGGCCGGATCGAACGAGGCATAGTCCTTCGCATAAGCTGAAAGGATCACCGTCTCGAAGAACCAGGTCGTATGCGCCAGGTGCCATTTGGTCGGGCTGGCATCGGGCATGGACTGCACGCCCCGGTCTTCCGCGCTCAAGGGTGCTGCCAGACGTGCGCTCAGCGAACGCACTTCTTTATATAGCGCCGCCAAGCTCGCGCCTTCCGCACCGGTGGCGGCGGCATTCATTCCCATAAGACCGGCCCTTTCCGCCATTTCAGAACCCCCCGTCGCGGGAATAGTTCCGAATTATGGCAGGCTGTTTGAAATAATCGAGCATCGCTTCCAGCCTATCGGCCCTGCTGCCAGATCTTGTCAGCAGCCTGGCAGGGGGAACCGAAAAATCTTCCCCACCCTCAGCCCCAACCGCTCGTCGCAATAGGTGTAGGCTCACGCCGAACCTACCCTCGATTGGCGGGCTGCCAGGCGCAGGGGATGACCGACAAAGTGGACAGCAACCGTGACAGCTACCACCCGCACTCTGCGAGCGTGGCGGTGACTAGCGCTGCCCTCAGGGATTGGTTCGTGCGTGAGGTCCTGCCGCTGGAGGCAGCCTTGACGCAGTTCCTGCGCCACAATTGGCGCAACAAAAGCGATATCCCCGACCTCGTGCAGGAGGTCTATGCACGCGTCTACGACGCCGCGCGCAAGGAAATGCCGGAACAAACGCGCGCCTTCGTCTTCACCACCGCGCACAATCTTCTGATCGATAGGGTGCGCCGCGAAAAGATCATCCAGATCGAAGCGGTCAGCGAACTCGACACGCTGGCCATCGCTGCCGACGAGCCCGCCCCCGACAGAAGCGTGATTGCGCGCGACGAGTTGCGCCGTTTGCAAATCGCACTCGACCGCTTGCCGCCGCGCACCCGCGAAGTCGTCACCATGCGCCGCATCGATGGCCTGTCGCGCGCCGAAATCGCCCAACGTCTTTCGATCACCGAAGTCACCGTGAAGTGGCACCTGAACGAAGGCCTGCGCGCGCTCGCCGACGATCTTTATGGCGAAGCAGCCGCCTTGAGGAACAAGTCATGAGCGCCGCCGACATCCAAACCCGCGCCGCAGACTGGGTGAACCAGCGCCGCGATTCCGGCGAGTGGACGCCGGACGATCAGGCGGCGTTGGACGCCTGGCTCGCAGAGTCGCCCGAACACGTCGTCGCCTATTGGCGCCTCGATGCCGCCTGGGAACGCACGCAGCGTTTGGTCGCCTTGCGCCCGTCAAAACCCGAACGCACTCGCGGCCCCATCTGGCGCAACGCATTGCGTTTCGCCGCCGCCGCCATCGTGATCGCCGCCGGAACCAGCGCCGCGTTCTATTTCACCAAACCCACAGCGCCCGACACACGCCATTTCGCAACCGATGTGGGCGCGCGCAAAACCATCAAACTCGCGGATGGTTCGGAAATCGAACTCAACACCAACACCGTGTTGCGCATCGCGCCCGGCCCCAATCCGCGCATGGCCTGGCTCGACAAGGGCGAAGCCTATTTCCGCATTCAGCACGACAGCGCCCATCCTTTCGTGGTGATGGCGCAGGGCCGCCGCGTGGTCGATCTGGGCACCGAGTTTTTGATGCGCGCCGAACCAAAACGTCTCGAAGTGGCGTTGGTCGCGGGCCGTGCGCAACTCGATTCCCCCAACGATCCCACGCAAGAACCCGCCGTGCTCACACCCGGCGATGTCGCCATCGCCACCGCCAACGCCATCAGCGTCACCTCCAAATCGACCAAGGTGTTGTCCGATGAATTGTCATGGCGTCAGGGCCTGCTCGTCTTCAAATACACCACGCTGGAAGACGCAGCCTCCGAATTCAATCGCTACAACCGCAAGAAGATCGTCATCACCGATCCGAAAGTGGCGCAGCTCACCATCGTCGGCACCTTCCCGTCGAACGACGTGAACGCCTTCACCGACGCCGCACAAGCCATCTTCGGATTGAGAATCGAAAACCGTAACGGGGAAATCGCCATCAAGCGCTGACGGAGCATCGCGTCAACGCCAGTCATTCGCGGGCAACCGCACAGAGGGGGACTATGCAAATTCATCTCAAAAGAACATTCCTGGCCACCGCCGCAACGCTTGTGCTCGCCACATCCGCCTGGGCCGGAACGTTCAACATCCCCAGCGGCGATCTCGCCTCGGCCTTGAACGCCTACACCGAACAATCCGGCGTCTCGCTCATCGTCTCGGGTGAAGCCGTGCGCGGCGTCCACACCCACGGCGCCAGCGGCGCGCTGACGAGCGATGAAGCGTTGTCCCGCATCCTCGATGGCACCGGTTTCGTGATGCAGCGCCGGGCATCGGGCGCGGTCACGATCATGCGCGACCAAAGAAGCGAAATCGCCGACATACAAATCGCCCAGGCCGCCCCCGCACGCGCCGCGGTGGAAACCGTCACGGTCACCTCCTCGAAGCTCGGCGGCGCGGATGTTCAAAGCATCCCCATCGCGATCACCGCGCTCAGCCAGGAACAGCTCACCTCAACGCAAACCGCAGGCGGCCCCGATCTCGTCAAACAGGTGCCGAACCTCAACTTCACCAAAACCAATTTCAGCGGCTATTCCATCCAGATCCGCGGCATCGGCACGCAAGCGATTTCCGTCACCACCGATCCCGCTGTCGCGGTCGCCTTCAACGACACACCGTTCATCCGCAACCATTTCTTCGAACAGGAATTCTACGACGTTTCTCAAGTCGAAGTTCTGCGCGGGCCCCAGGGCACGCTCTACGGCCGCAACGCCACCGCCGGCGTGGTGAACCTCACATCCGCCAAACCCACCGACCAGTTCGAAGCCATGGCCAGCGGCGAAGTCGGCAATTTCGGCGACCGCCGCTTCGAAGGCATGGTGAACATCCCCATCCTCGACGACCGCGTAGACCTGCGCATCGCCGGCCAATGGACCAAGCGCACCGGCTTTTCCTACAACGCCCTCACCGACAACCGCATCGACGGCCGCGATCTGTGGTCAGGCCGCATCAGCCTCGGCTGGCATCCCACCGAAAGCTTGCACGCGTACCTCGTATGGGAACATTTCTCCGAAGACGACGACCGGTTGAGAAGCTCCAAACAACTCTGCAAGAACACACCGTTGCCCACATCGGTGGGCGGCGTACCGGTTCCACAAATCAGCAACGGCATTGTCGGCACCAGCCTTGCGATCTATCTCGCCCAAGGTTGCGCGCCGGTTTCGCTCTATTCGCCGGAAGCCTTCGAAGTCCCCAACGGTTACACGCTGCCGTACTACGCGGGCCTGACCTATCAGGGCACGGTCACCAGCGTGAACCCCTATCGCAACGCAACCCAATCGACGAATTTGCGCGTCATCGAATCCCAGATCGAACCCACCTACAAAGCCAAGAACGATGTCGTGGAGCTGAACGCCGATTACGAGCTTTCGCCTTCGCTCACCTTCACCTCCGCAACCGGCTTCAATCACGACTTCCTGTGGTCGACGGAAGATTACAACCGCTTCGAAGCCTCACCCGGCGTCTTCACGCCGAACAACGGTGGCAATCTTTCGGGCCAGGTCAATTTCAGGGATGGCACGCTCACCAATGCGCAAGGCGTGTTCTGCGACCCGCAATTGGGCTGCAGCGACAAGCTGCTTGCCGAAGACCTCAGTCAGGAACATTCCTGGCAATTGTCGCAGGAATTCCGTCTGGCCTCGCATTTCTCCGGCCCGTTCAACTTCAGCGTCGGCGGCAACTATCTGCATTACGAAACGCTGGAAGACTATTACGTCTTCATCAATTCGCTCACCGTCTTCACCTACTGGCAGGCCATCGGTGTCATCAACAACAGCTATGGCTTGGCGCGTCCACCCTGGGTGCCGGGCGTGTCCGACAACAGCCAGTGCATGTATCAGGAAGGCGGTTTCAAGCAGCAGAATCCCGCGTTGGGCGGCGGCGGCGCTTCGGGCGGCATCTGCGCCTATATCGATCCCAATCCGATCGGCAGCCTGAACGGCAACGGGCATAACTATTTCCGCAGCATCAATCCCTATACGCTCAATTCCTATGCGGGCTTCGGCGAGGGCTACTACGACATCTTCAAGAATCTGAAACTCACCACGGGCCTGCGCTGGACCGAAGATCAGAAGCACTTCACCGATATCCCCAGCGAATTGCTGGCGGGGGGCTGGGGCTATCCCTCGACCGGCGTCGTCGATCAGCAATGGGATGCGATCACCGGCCGCGCCGCGCTCAACTGGACGCCGCATCTGCCCTTCACCGACCAGACGCTGGTCTATGGATCATACGCGCATGGCTACAAAGCAGGCGGCGCCAATCCGCCTGGCGCGGTGCTGCTGACATTGGGCTCCAGCACCGTCGGCTTGCCCATTCATCCGCTCACCTTCAAACCCGAATTCATCGATGCCTTCGAACTCGGCACCAAGAACACCTTGCTCGATGGCGCGCTGACGCTGAACGGCAACGTCTTTTATTACAACTACGAGCACTACCAGATTTCGGAACTGGTGGACCGCACGGCGATCAACCTGAATTTCGATGCCCATGTGAAAGGCGCGGAATTCGAAGCGGCATGGGAGCCGATCCCGGGCCTGCGTTTCAACGCCAGCGGTGGTTACGAAGATGCGCGCGCCGCAAACGGCGAAAAAGCCATCGACCTGATGGATCGCACCGACAGCGCCAACCACCCCGACTGGATGGTGATGAAACCGTTCCTCACCGGAACGTCCAACTGCGTCTTCTCAGTGACCGAAGTCGGGTGGCTGCTCAAATATGCCGTGGCAAATCCCGGCAGTGAGCCTGGGTCGAGCACAACGGCTTGCGGCATCGCCTATACGCAAGGCTTGGATCCGATAACCGAGCTGCCATACACCCCAAATCCGAGCGTAGAGAGCGCCGGTCTCAATCCGGCTGGTGAGCAGCAGTATAAAGCAATCACTGTGCCCGGTTATCCCGGCTTCAATCCCGCAGCCGCGCCCAACAACGGCGAAGGCTTCGACAAGGATCTGAGCCATCACAGTCTGCCGAATGCGCCGCCCTTCACCTTCTCGGCAGGTGCCCAATATTCGATGCCGCTAACACGCGATTGGGCCGGAACGCTCCGTGCCGATTTCTACTGGCAGGACGATAGCTGGGCGCGAATCTTCAACGACAACCCGTATGACCGCATCCACGGTTATTCGAATTTGAATCTTACCCTGATCCTGACCAACCAGAACGGTTGGCAGGCGATGGGCTTCATCAAAAACGTGATGAACACCACAGCGATCACCGGCGCGTTCCTGAATACGGACGACAGCGGGTTGACGACCAATGTGTTCCTCACCGACCCGCGCCTGTTCGGCGTGCGCGTCACGAAGAATTGGTAAGGGGGAACCAATGAGCGAACTGATCAACACAACCAATCGCCGCAACGACCTCCACTGGCAATTGCTGAGCACTGTGTCGGCAGCGGCCCTTGTGCTCGTGCTTTCCGCGCCGAAATCGTGCGCGTTCGCAGAAACGGGCGATCGTCCCACGGTATGGATCGAACTGGGCGGCCAGTTGGAATCGATGCAGGGCAGCGAGGATATCTACGCGCCGCCGTTCATCGTCAGAAATCTCGACCTGCCGGTCAATTCCGTTTCGCCTACCAGCGCGCAGCAACCGCCGCCTCGCGCCTTCGGTGGTGAAGGCAAGCTCACCTTCGAGCCGGCGAATTCCGACTGGGTGTTCACTGCCGGCGTGCGCTATGGCCGTTCAAATGGCAAGAAGACGCTGCATCAGCAAACTCACACGCAGTTCACCGCCAAGACGTTCAAATACGGTCAGGCTTACAAATACGGCACACCCGGTTTTCACCATGGCCGCTTCACCCAGACGGTCACGCGCTTCAACCATTCCGATACTAGCTATGCCGAAACCCATGCCGTTGTCGATTTCAAAGCGGGCAAGGATGTCGGCCTGGGCCTTTTCGGCAAAGGCGGCACATCCGTTTTGAGCGCAGGCGTCCGCATCGCGCAGTTCACGCGCCGATCCGATGTCATCCTCCGCTCTCTTCCAGATCCTTACTATCCCACCAAAGCGATTGGGCAGCTCACGAGTGCGGCACTCGGTGGCCGCCATCACCACAGCTATTACGCCCATCAATGGGCAAACCGTTCCTTCCGCGGTGTTGGCCCCTCGATCTCATGGGAAGGATCGTCTCCATTCATCGGGCATGCCGACAGGGGGGAAGTCACTTTCGACTGGGGCGCGAACGCCGCTGTCCTGTTTGGCCGTCAGAAAGTGGAAGGCGGTTTCAAAACGCAAGGCCAATTCTTCTACGGCGGCAACAAGACCACACACTATCTGCGTTCCACTCCCATCGCGCGCTCCCACTCCGTCGTCGTGCCCAATGTCGGCGGCATGGTGGGTGTGTCGGTGAAATATCCCAACGTCAAATTCAGCCTCGGCTATCGCGCCGATTTCTTCTTCAATGCGATGGATCAGGGCATCGATGCCCGCGATTCCAAAACTCAGGGCTTGTTCGGTCCATTCGCCAGCTTCGCGGTGGGTTTCTGATCTAACGGGGGCGGACGTGCGAAGGGCGGCGGAACCATTTCCGCCGCCCTTTTTGTTTTTTCACGCAACATTGTTGCCCCGCAATTTTTTCTCCGCCGTCATCGAAACTCGCCAAAGCCCAATCGTCCAATAGGATGAAGTCCTGAGCCAAAAGGCCAGGAAGGGGATGACGGAAACACCGGACTCCAAACGTGACACCGCTGACCCGCGCAGCGCGGCGATGACCGCGTCCGACGTGGACGTCTGGTTTGCGCGCGAAGTCCTGCCGCTGGAGGCGGCGCTGATGCAGTTCCTGCAGCACCACTGGCGCAATCGCAGCGATGTGGAAGACCTGGTGCAGGATGTCTACATCCGCATGTACGAAGCCGCGCAAAAAGAAATCCCCGAACACCCGCGAAAGTTCCTCTTCACCACCGCCCGCAACCTGCTGATCGATCGGGCGCGCAGAGCCCAGATCATCCCCATCGAAGCATTGCCCGATCCCGAAACCCTCGACATCGCGCTCGATACGCCCGGCCCCGAACGCAACGCGATCGCCCGCGATGAATTGCGCCGCCTGCAAGAAGCGCTCGACCGCTTGCCCGCGCGCAACCGCGAGGCGGTCGTGCTCGCCCGCATCGAAGGCCTGACCGGCCGCGAGATTTCGCAGCGCATGGGCCTGGCCGAAGCCACCGTTTCGCACCACCTGTCAAACGGCATCGCAGCCCTCACCGACATGCTTTATGGCGACGCGCCGAAGGACGGCGGCAAATGAGCGATCTGTCCGCCCGTGAAGTGAAAGCCGCCGCCGCCGATTGGTTCGAGCGCCGCAATTTCTGGAACTGGACCGCCGAAAACGAATCCGAATTCGCAGGCTGGCTCAATGCCTCGCTCGCCCATCGCGCCGCTTACGTCCGCGTCGAAGCTGCCTGGAAACGCGCCGAACGCCTCACCGTGATGAAAAGTTCGCTGCACCCGCAAACAGCCCGCGTTCCTCAATCGTCCCGGTCGCGCGTTTGGTTCTTCGGCGCCGCAGCGGCTGTTGCCGCAACCATCGTCGCCGCCATCGGCGCGACATCGCTGTGGCCCACCGCCGAACCCGAAACCCAAACCTACGCCACCATGGTCGGCGGCCGCGAAACACTCGCGCTGACCGATGGCACCAAGATCGATCTCAACACCGACACGCAATTGCGCACCCAAATCACCGCGCGCGAACGCAAAGTCTGGCTCGACAAGGGCGAGGCCTATTTCCAGGTCAAACACGATGCGGCCCATCCCTTCATCGTGATCGCAGGCACGCACCGCATCACCGATCTGGGCACCAAATTCGTCATCCGCCGCGATGCCGCGCAAATCGAAGTTTCGCTGGTGGAGGGCAGGGCGCAAGTCGATGCCATCAACAGCAAAACCAACGCGCCCTCGGTGGAGATGATGCCGGGCGATGTCGTGGTCGCCTCCGCCAACCGCATCGAAACGTTGAAGAGACCGGTCGCCACGCTGTCGCAGGATTTGAGCTGGCGCCAGGGCCTGCTCGTCTTCAAGCGCACCACGCTCGGCGAAGCCGCCAACCAGTTCAACCGCTACAACCGCGAAAAACTGATCGTGGACAGAAGCACCGCGCAACTGAAGATCGGCGGCACCTTCCAATCCGACAACATTTCCGATTTCGCCGAAGTCGCAAGAGAAGTGCTCGGCGTGCGCATCCAACGCCATGGCGAGCAAACCGAAATCTCGCACCAATAGATAATCGAGGGGGAACCATGAAGCATTCAACCCAACTGAAGTCTGCTGCTGCGGCCATCGCGCTTCTTTGCACGGGGCCCGCCTTCGCAGAAGATTTCAACATCCCCGCGGGCGATCTGGCCGGCGCGCTCGATCTTTATGCCAGCCGCACCGGCGTGCAGCTGATCTATGCCGATACCGCCGTGCGCGGCGTTCAGACAAAAGGCGTGAAGGGCGATCTGGCACCTGACGCCGCGTTGACGCGCCTTCTCTCCGGCACCGGCTTTTCGATCCATCGCCGCCCCACCGGCTCTATCGCCATCGTCGCCGACCAGCAATCGGTGCTGGACGTGCCGATGCAATTGGCGCAAGCGGCACCTGCGCACAACACCGTGGAAACGGTGACGGTCACGTCCTCCAAATTGGGCGGGGCCGATGTGCAAAGCATCCCGATCTCGATCACGGCGCTGAGCCAGGAACAACTCACCGCCACGCAAACCGCCGGGGGGCCGGACCTGATCAAACAGGTTCCGAACATGACGTTCACCAAGACAAATTTTTCGGGCTATTCCATCCAGCTTCGCGGCATCGGCACGCAAGCCATTTCCGTCACCACCGATCCTGCCGTGGCCGTCGCCTTCAACGACCAGCCTTTCATCCGCAATCATTTCTTCGAACAGGAATTCTTCGACGTTTCACAGGTTGAAGTGCTGCGCGGGCCCCAAGGCACGCTCTACGGGCGCAACGCGACAGCCGGCGTGGTGAACATCACTAGCGCCAAACCGTCCGATCAATTCGAAGCGATGGCCTCGGCCGAATTCGGCAACTACAGCCAGCGCCGTTTCGAAGGCATGGTCAATCTTCCGCTGGTCGATGACCGGCTGGCGGTGCGCTTTGCGGGCGAATGGACCAAGCGCGACGGCTACACGCTCAACCGCCAGACCGACGACAATGTGGATGGCCGCGATCTGTGGTCGGCCCGCGCCTCGCTCGGCTGGAAGCCGTCGGAATCGTTTCAGTCCACCATCGTCTGGGAACATTTCTCCGAAGACGACGATCGCATGCGCAGCAACAAACAGCTTTGCACCAACGCGCCCACGCCAAGCACGGTCGGCGGCCAATCCACCGCCAATGTCGACAACAGCGCGCTCTTCGGCGGTCTTCACTCCTATCTGAGCCAGGGCTGCCAGATGGGTTCGCTCTACGGCGACAATGCCTACGGCTTACCCGATCCCAATTCGCTGCCGTATTATTTCGTGCTCAGCACGTTTAGAAGCGGCGTTCTGCCTTATGCCGATACGCGCCAGTCCACCAATTTGCGCGAAATCGATACGGAGCTCACGCCGGTCTACAAAGCCAAAAGCGATACGCTGCAATGGAACAACGTCTATAAACTTACGCCATCTCTGACATTGACGTCCGACACCGGCTTCAACAGCGATTTCCTCTGGTCGACGTCCGATTACAACCGCTTCGCCTCCAGCTCCGGCGTCTTCCTGCACATCGTCGGCGGAAACGAGGCGCACAGCGCGCAAGGCATGTTCCAATACAATCCGGACACCGGCACAAGCTTCATCTGCGATCCCCAACTCGGCTGCAGCGACAAGCTGCTCGCCGAAGATCTCGTCCGCCAGCATTCCTGGCAGGCGAACCAGGAATTCCGCCTGGCGTCGAATTTCTCCGGCCCGTTCAACTTCAGCGCGGGCGGAAACTTCATGCATTACGAAACGGTCGAAGATTATTTCGTCTTCATCAATTCGATGACCGTCTTCTCCTGGGTCTATAGCGGCCAGGGCGCCGGTGACAGAACGCGCGGGCCATGGGTCCCGGGCGTCTCGGACGACAGCGAGTGCCTGGGCCGTTTCGGCGGCTTCAAATACAACGATCCCAGTCACGGCGGCGGCGAACCGACCGTCAACCAATGCGTCTATATCGATCCCAATCCGATCAGCAGCCTGAACGGCAACGGCCACAATTATTTCCGCAGCCAGAACCCGTACACGCTCAATTCCTACGCCGCGTTCGGCGAGGGCTATTACGATGTCGCCCAAAATCTGAAACTCACCGGCGGCCTGCGCTGGACGCAGGACCAGAAGCATTTCACCCTCATCCCCAGCCAGCTTGTCTCCTCCGGTTGGGGCTATCCCTCCAGCGGCGTCGTCAATCAGGAATGGAACGCCGTCACCGGCCGCGCCGCCATCAACTGGACGCCCAAACTCGCCTTCACCGATCAGACATTGTTCTTCGGCTCTTATGCGCACGGTTATAAGGCCGGCGGCGCCAATCCGCCGGGCCCGGTGCTTCCGGCGTTTGCCGATGGCGACGGCAATCCCGTCCATCCGCTCACCTTCAAGCCCGAATACATCGATGCGTTCGAACTGGGCAGCAAAAATCTTTTGCTGGATGGCGCGGTCACGCTGAACCTCAGCGCCTTCTACTACAACTACACTGGCTACCAGATTTCGGAGATCGTCGATCGCACCGCGATCAACCTCAACTTCGATGCCAAGATCAAAGGCGCGGAGTTCGAAGCGATCTGGGAGCCCATTCCGGGCCTGCGCTTCAATGCCAGCGGCGGCTATGAAGACGCGCGCGCCAACAGGGGCGAAAAAGCCGTCGACCTGATGGATCGCACGGCAGGCAACACCGATTGGATCGTCGTCCGCCCGTTCCCGACACAGGCGTCCAACTGCATCCTGCCCGTCTATGTGATCACCGCGCTGCTGGAACAGAAGAACTGGGGAGCCGGCAATCTCTCCAACGGTAACAGCGTGCTGGCCTGCAGCCATGCCTACACGCAAGACCTCGATCCGGTGACGGAGTCGCCTTATCAGTCGACCAAACCGTTCCCGCTCGCCACCGGCGTTTCGATTGGCGGCGTCACCAGCGTTCCCACCGATTATGACGGCTTCAATCCTGCTTCCGCGCCCAATGGCGGCCAGGGTTTCTACAAAGACCTGAGCAATCACACCCTGCCCAACGCCCCGCCGTTCACGCTGTCGCTGGGCGCGCAATACACCATGCCGCTGGCGCCTGATTGGGCGGGCACCTTGCGCACCGATTTCTACTGGCAGGACGATAGCTGGGCCCGCATCTTCAACGACAATCCATACGATCGCATCCGCAGCTACACCAACCTCAACCTGTCGCTGATCCTCACCAACCAGAACGGCTGGCAGGCGATGGGCTATATCAAGAACGTGATGAACACGACCGCCATCACCGGCGCGTTCCTCAACAGCGACGATTCCAATCTCACCACCAACGTCTTCCTCACCGATCCGCGTCTGATCGGCATCCGCATCACGAAAAACTGGTGAGCGCGATGAGAAATGTTTGCACGCCAAAATTTGTCCTCCCCCGCAAAGCGGGGGAGGGGGACCGCGTAGCGGTGGAGGGGGGATCTCTCCGCATGCACAGACTTACCCCCTCCGCCTCGCTGCGCGAGGGCACCTCCCCCGCAAGCGGGGGAGGAAGACCACAACACATCATCACGGGGGGAAAACAACAATGAGCGAACTGATCCAATCACAAACCATCCGGCGCGATATGCGCTGGTCCTTGCTCGCCACCGTCTCCTCGCTTGCGCTTGCTGGCGCCTGCGTTTCTGCACAGGCCGCAAGCGATGCGGATCGCCCCACGGTGTGGATCGAACTGGGCGCGCAATTCGACCGTCTGCAAGGCAGCGAAGAACCGTTCCTGCCGGGCTTCCTCGATAGCGGCGCGCCGCGCCCCTTCGAGACGGTTCCATCCGCCTCCATTCAGCGCCCTTCGCGCTACATGCTGGGCGGTGACGGCAAGCTCAGCTTCCAGCCGCACGGATCGGATTGGTCGCTGGTGGCAGCCGTCCGCTATGGCCGCTCCAACACCGCCAAACATGAGCACCAGCAGACCAGTGTGGTGAATTACAGCGGCGTGAATCTGCTCGGCACGCAGAAAGCCTACGTTCCCCTGACGAATTTCACCGACACCACATCGTCTCACAAGGCCAGTTACCTGATCACCGATTTCACCGTGGGCCGCGATGTGGGCCTGGGTCTGTGGAGCGGTCACAACACCACCAGCGTCGACTTCGGTGTGCGCTTCGCCCAGTTCACCGCCAAGACCACTACCTCGATCCACGAACTTCCCGATGATTTCAGCCTGCGTGTTCCCCTGCCGCCGTCGCCCTTTAATCCGGCCTGGCACAAATACAAATCCTATTCGCACCACCACAGCTTCTATGCGCAGAACGAGGTCACCCGCAGCTTCTCCGGTGTGGGCCCCACGCTGACGGTCAACGGTTCGCAACCGCTTTCCGGAGACGAAGATGGTGGGGTGACCCTCGATTGGGGTGCCAATGCCGCCGTGCTGTTCGGCCGTCAAAAAGTGCGCGGAAGCCACATCACGACCGGCGCTTACTGGGCCAATTTCCAGACCGCACCGCAATCGACTTACAACTCCGGCCGCAAACCTTACGCCCGCTCACGCTCGGTCGTGGTTCCCAATGTCGGCGGCTTTGCGGGTTTGAGCGCGCGATACCACGACGCCAGGCTGAGCTTCGGTTATCGCGCAGATTTCTTCTTCGGCGCCATGGATAGCGGCCTCGAAACCCGCGATACCGCCAGCCGCAGCTTCCACGGCCCGTTCGCCAAGATCGGCATCGGCTTTTAATATTTCACGACAGGCATAAGGCCAAAGGGCGGCGGAGAAATCCGCCGCCCTTTTTCTTTTTCCCAACGCGCAATTTTCATTCGCGCGCAAACCGCCCCCCCATTCCGCCGAGCCCGCACGTCCCAATAGGCGTAGAGTCGAGCAACTGACCCGCAAAGGGGACGCTGGCGGGATGATCGACAGAGGGGACAACCATCGTGAGGGCGCAAGGCGCCACTTCGGAGCGGTAATGACCGCGCCCGGAGTTCAGGAGTGGTTTGTCCGCGAGGTTTTGCCCCTGGAGGCGGCGCTGGTGCAGTACCTGCAGCACAATTGGCGGAACAGGGCCGATGTCGAAGACATCCTGCAGGATGTCTACGTCAAGGTGTGCGAGGCCGCCGTCAAGGAGCGCCCGCAACAAACCAAATCCTTCGTCTTCACCACCGCGCGCAACACGCTGATCGATCGCGTGCGCAAGGAACAGGTGGTGCCCATCGAAGCGGTGGCCGATCTGGATGCGCTCAACATGGCGGCCGACGATCCGGGCCCCGAACGCGCGGCATTGGCGCGCGATGAATTGCGCCGCGTACAGGCAGCACTCGATCGTTTGCCGCCGCGCCGCAGGCAAGCGGTTTATCTGCGCCAGGTCGAAGGCTTGTCCCGCCGCGAAATCGCCACCCGCATGGGCATCGGCGAAGAGACGGTGAAGGAATATCTCGCCGAGGGCCTGTTCGATCTCGCCGAACTCCTCTTTTCCGAACCCGCCGACATGCGCAGGCGCCCATGACCGAAGCACTCAACGAAACCTCCAGCGAAACGACCGCGCGCGAAATCAAACGCCGCGCTGCCGCCTTCGTCATCGCGCACCGCACGTCGGATGAATGGTCCGATGCCGATCAGCAAACGCTCGATGCGTGGCTAAACGAACGCCCCGAACACAGCATCGCCTTCTGGCGCATGGATGCAGCGTGGCAAAGCACCCATCGTCTGTCGGTGCTGCGCCCGCAGCAAAGCGAACCGGCGCGCCGTTCCCATCTGATGTCGCGCACCGCCAAAGCGGTGGCCGCAGTGGCGGCCATTGCGGTCGTCGCCTATGCCGGGCAAAGCGCCTTCCGTCCGAACGAAAAGGTTTATGCCTCCGCCGTCGGCGACCGCAAAATTCTCACCCTTGCCGATGGTTCGCGCATCGAACTGAACACCGACACGGTGCTGCGCGTCATCCAAAGCGAAACCGGCCGCAAGGTACGCCTCGACAAGGGCGAGGCCTATTTCGACATCAAGCACGACGGCGCCCATCCCTTCGTGGTCGAAGTGGGCAAACACCGCATCACCGATCTGGGCACCAAATTCGTCATCCGCGAAGCGGGCGAGCGGGTGGATGTTTCGCTGCTCGAAGGCAGGGCCCGCATCGATGCGCCCGATGCCAAATCTGCCGTGCTGACGCCGGGCGATGTGGCGGTGGCCACCGACACTTCGCTCTCCGTGCGCAAAACCGAAACCCGCCGCATCGAAAACACGCTGGCCTGGCGCACCGGCCTTCTGGTCTTCAACAACACCACGCTCGGCGAAGCGGCCGATACGTTCAACCGCTACAACCGCAAGAAACTCGTCATCGAGAACCCGCAAACCGCGGGCCTCACCATCGACGGCACGTTCCATACCGACAACGTCAATGCCTTCGTCGATGTGGTGCAGCACGTGTTGAAAGTGAACGTCAAGAACAACGCAAGCGAGATCGTCATCTCACCGTGAGCGTACGCCTTACAGGGTCAAGAGGGGGAAACATGAAACATCCATATCTGAAAGCGATTTTGCTGGGAGGCGCCACAGTACTTGTTGCAGGCACAGCCGCGGCCCACGATTTCAACATTCCCCCGGGCGATCTCAAATTCGCGCTCGATGCGTATGCCAAACAGGCCGGTGTCGAACTCGTGGTCTCTTCCAGCGCCATCAAGGGCGTGAAGACCAGCGGCGTCAAAGGCGATATCGCGCCGGGCGAAGCGCTCAGCCGCATCCTCAAAGGCACCGGTTTCGGCGTCTATCGCCAATCAACCGGCGCGCTCGGCATCATGCAGGAACAGTCGTCCCTCGAAGTCGAGCCCATGCTGCTCGCGCAAGCATCCCCCATGCGCGCCTCGGTCGAAACGGTCACGGTCACCTCGTCCAAATTGGGCGGCGCCGATGTGCAAAGCGTGCCCATCGCCATCACCGCGATGAGCCAGGAACAGCTCACCGCCACACAAACTGCTGGCGGCCCCGATCTCGTCAAACAGGTGCCGAACCTCACCTTCACCAAAACCAATTTTACCGGTTACAGCATCCAGATCCGCGGCATCGGCACGCAAGCCATTTCGGTCACCACCGATCCCGCCGTCGCCATTGCCTTCAACGACACGCCCTTCATCCGCAATCACTTCTTCGAACAGGAATTCTACGACGTCTCCCAGGTCGAAGTTCTGCGCGGTCCCCAAGGCACGCTTTACGGCCGCAACGCGACCGCAGGTGTCGTGAACATGATCTCGGCCCGTCCCACCGATCAGTTCGAAGCCATGGCATCCGCCGATTTCGGCAATTATGGCAACCGCCGCCTCGAAGGCATGATCAACTTGCCGATCTCCGATGATCGCCTCGACCTGCGCGTCGCGGGCGAATGGACCAAGCGCGAAGGTTACACCTTCAACGAAGCCAACGACGAACGCGTCGATGGCCGCGATCTGTGGTCCGGCCGCGTCACCCTGGGCATGAAGCCCGCCGAAAACCTGCAGGCCTATCTGATCTGGGAACATTTCTCGGAAAGCGACGACCGCGAACGTTCGTCAAAACAATTGTGCGACAGCGATCCCGGCCCCGACCGCATCGGGCCTTTCACCCAGTCGTTCAATCCCACCATCAACGGCGTCGTTGTGGATCACATCCAGGCCGGAGACTATGTCACCAATCTTCCGCTCGGCGGCGGCGCCAGAGGTGCCCTCAGTCAGGGCTGCCTGCCGGGCTCGCTCTATTCGCCCAATTCCTACGAAACGCCGAACGCCGCAGCTTTGCCGATTGTTTATGTCACGCAAGTTCAAGCTCTCATTCAGGGCCAGAGCCCCTATGCCAGCCAGACGCAATCGATGAACCTTCGCGTTATCCAGTCTTCGATCAAGCCGGTCTACAAGTCGAAGAACGACACGGTGGAATTCGTGGCGGATTTCGATTTCGCGCCCACACTCAAGCTGACATGGCAGACCGGTTATAACACCGATTTCCTTTCGTCCTCCGAAGACTTCAACCGGTTCAATTCGAATCCTGGATTGTTCTTCACTTCGCCCGATCAACTCGATGTCGATGGCTGGAACACAGGCGTCACCGGCGCTCCCTATACGCCGGGCGGGATTCTGTGCGATCCGCAGCTTGGTTGCTCCGACCGCTTTGTCGGCGAAGACCTCAGCCAGGAACGAGCATGGCAGATCAGCCAGGAAGTGAGATTGACCTCGAACTTCAGCGGCCCGTTCAATTTCAGCGCCGGCGGAAACTATCTGCACTATGAAACGATGGAAGACTACTATGTCTTCCTCAACCTTCTCACGATGCTGGCCAGAAATCAGGATCTCGCGACGACAGGCAATGCAACATGTGAAGGGGGCCCGCAGTCTCAGGTGCTGTCTCCAATTGGCAATACGGAAGGCGTATATAATTGTCCGTACACGGATACTACGCCGCTGACGCCGGGCTTCGATGGACAAGGTCACAACTATTTCCGCAGCATCAACCCCTACATTCTCACCTCCTATGCAGGCTTCGGCGAAGCGTACTGGCAAGTCTTCAACGATTTGAAGATCACGGGCGGCTTGCGCTGGACCGACGATCAAAAGCATTTCGTGGACATCCCCAGCGAAGTCCTCAACAACGGTTGGGGTTATCCCATCTCGGGCGTCGTCGATCAGGAATGGCAAGAGTTTACCGGCCGCGCAGTCGTCAACTGGACGCCCAAGCTCGCCTTCACCGACCAAACCCTCTTCTATGGATCGTTTTCACGCGGCTACAAGGCAGGCGGCGCAAATCCGCCGCCGCCCAATGTGTTCAAGGAAGCGCAAGACCAGATAGAGCCCAAATCGACAACCCATCCGACAACCTTTGCACCGGAATTCATCAACGCCTTCGAAGTGGGCACCAAGAACACGCTTCTGGATGGCGCGCTGACGTTAAACGGCGATCTCTTTTACTACGACTACAAGGGTTATCAGATATCGCAGATCGTCGACCGCACATCGGTCAACCTGAATTTCGATGCCCGCGTGCGCGGCGCCGAAGTCGAAGGTTCCTACGAACCGGTTCCCGGTTTGCGTTTCAATTTCTCGGGCGGCTGGGAAGATTCGAAACTCGCCAACGGATCGAAAGCCATCGATCTGATGGATCGCACGGCGGGCAACAATGGTTGGCTGGTTGTCAAACCCACCATCTTCGCAACCTCGAACTGCATCCTGCCGCAAGTGGTCGTCGCGGAATTGGTGGAAGCCGCGAACATCAGTCCCCAACCGTTCGGTCCCTATTGGAACGGCGGCCAATATCTTTCCTCCGTTTTTTGGGGCAACGCATGCCAAGCCGCCTACTCTCGCCATCTTGATCCGATTGTTGCGGAATCCAACGACGGGTTCTTGAACTCCACTGGATACGGCTCCCCCAGCAACATTCCCTTCACAGGTTTCGACCCCGACACCGCGCCCAACAATGGCGAAGGTTTCGACAAGGACCTCTCCGGCAACCAGTTGCCCAATGCGCCGCCGCTCACCGTTTCGATCGGTGCGCAATACTCGATGCCTCTGACCACCGATTGGGCGGGCACGATCCGCGCCGATTATTATTGGCAGGATTATTCCTGGGCCCGCGTCTTCAACGACAACCCGTATGACCGTTTGCGCGGTTACACCAACATCAACCTGACATTTATCTTGACCAACCAGGCCGGCTGGCAGGCGATGGCTTATGCCAAGAACATATTCAACACCACAGCGATCACCGGCGCATTCCTGAATTCCGATGATACCGCGCTGACAACCAACGTGTTCGTCACCGATCCCCGCCTGATCGGTATCCGCGTAACGAAGAACTGGTGAGGGGGAAACGATGACCGAGATAATCCAACACGATGTTCGCAGAAGCGTCCGCTACCGGCTCCTGCTGTCTGTATCGTCCGCAGCCGTTCTGGTTTTTGCCCCCGATGCCCGCGCCGAAGATTCTCACCCCACGGTTTGGATCGAACTCGGCGGTGCGTTCGATCAGATCGCCCGCGAGTCGGACACATGGGTTCCGCCAAATCTGACCGACCCGATTTCGAACCCGTCACCGGAACCCTTCGGCCGGTCTCCGGCCATCGGCTACGATTGGGACGCCGCGATTGAAATCCAGCCTCAGGGATCGGACTGGATATATGGCGCGTCGGTACGTTATGGCCGCGCCCAGCGTGGGCCGAAACGCTCTCATGACCAGACTTACGAGGTGAACGCAAAATATTACCTCACCACTTACGCCTTCCTGAATGCGAAAGAGAAATCCCAATCCACGCACACCATCGTCGATTTTCTCGCCGGTAAAGATGTAGGCCTGGGCTCGTTCCACCACGGCAAGTCGACGCTGCATTTCGGCGTGCGCATGGCGCAATTGAACGAGCGCGTCGAAGGCTCGATGACCGCGTTCTCCACCGCGCCCGCCAAATACAGTTCGGGCAAGGTGGTGCACAAAGCCGATGCGCTGATGTCGCGCAATTACACCGGCCTCGGCCCCGCCGTTGCGTGGGACGGCGCAACCCCGTTCGCAGGCACGCTGAACGATGGCTTCTCTTTCGATTGGGGCGCCAACGCCAGCCTTCTGTTCGGCCGGCAAAAAGCGCGCATCAACCTGCACACGCAGGATGCGCGTTACAATGGCGGCGGCGCCTACACGGTGCTTTCGCATTTGAGCAGCGCGCCGTTGCGCAACCGCACCGTCATCGTTCCCAATCTCGGCGGTTTCGCGGGGCTTTCATGGCATGTCCCCGGCGGCAAAGTCAGCCTCGGTTACCGGGCGGATTTCTTCTTCGGCGCCATCGATGGCGGCGTCTCCTCATCCGAAAAAGAAACGCGCGCGTTCTACGGACCATTTGCTTCGGTCAGCATGGGCCTGGGGGGCTAGCGGGGAGCGGCATTCCTTCCCCGAAAAGGGCGGCGGAGAAATCCGCCGCCTTTTGCTTTTTAGCGGCAACATTCTTTCGCACGCGAAAATATTTCGCGCGCGCCCCCTAACAATCCCCTCTGCCTTTCGTCGGAATAGCCAACGCGGGGCTTTCATGCCCAGCGGATTGGTCTGGGGATGGTCGAAAGATCTGACAATTTCGGGAGTGCGGGCTTGGCGCCTGCCGACACCAGCGACGCGGTTGCACGCGCCGATGCGTGGTTCGCGCGCGAAATCCTGCCGCTTGAGGCTTCGTTGATGCAGTTCCTGCAACACAACTGGCGGCACAAGGCCGAGATCGCCGATCTCCGCCAGGAAGTCTACACCCGCCTTTATGAATCCGCGCTTCTGCGCATCCCCGAAAAACCCAAACAGTTCCTCTTCGCCACCGCCCGCAATCTGCTGATCGATCGCGCGCGCCAGGCCCGCGTCATCCCGATAGATGCAGCCTCCGATCTCGATCAGCTCGATCCGGCTTCCGATACGCCCGGCCCCGACCAGATCGTGATCGCGCGCGATGAATTGCGCCGCCTGCAAGCCGCCTTGGAAAAACTATCGCCGCGCTGCCGCGAAGCCGTGGTGCTCGCCCGTATTCAGGGCCTTTCGCGCCGCGAGATCGCCCAACGCATGGGCGTGACCGAAGGAACCGCCGCGCAATATCTGGCCGATGGCATCTGCGCGCTGGTCGAACACCTCCAACGCGGGGGCAAGGCCAAACCATGACCGTCTCCGAACAAGAAGATGTGGTTGTCGATGCGCTCACCCGTGAGGCAGCCATTTGGATCGAACGCCGCGATTTCGGCACCTGGACCGAAGAAGACCGCACCCAGTTCGATGCCTGGCTCGCACAATCCCCATCCCATCGCGTCGCCTTCATCCGCCTCGAAACCGGCTGGAAGCGCAGCGAACTCTTAAGCGCCCTGCAAACTTTCAAGCCGTCGCGCGTGACACCAAGCCCCCGCAAACGCTGGTGGGCCATCGGCGGTGCCGCAGCCGCTGCCGCCATCACCGTTGCTGCCGTGGGTCTTTCCGGCGCATTCGATCTTAAGAAACCCGAATTCCAAACCTACGCCACCACCATCGGCGGCCGCGAAACGCTCGCGCTCGCCGATGGTTCGGAAATCGAACTCAACACCGACACGGTGTTGCGCGTTTCCAACGCCGCCCACGGTCGCAAAGCCTGGCTCGACAAGGGCGAGGCCTATTTCAAGATCAAGCACAATGCGGCCCATCCCTTCGTGGTGATCGCGGGCGCCCATCGCATCACCGACCTCGGCACCAAATTCACCGTTCGCGACGAAGGCACCGGTATCAAGGTCGCGCTGATGGAAGGCCGCGCGCGTCTGGATAGCACCGGCAAAACCGGCCCGCGTTCCGTCACGCTCACACCGGGCGATGTGGCGCTTGCCACGCCCACGTCATTGTCGGTGAACAAAAAGCCCGCCGAACAACTCAAGAAAGATGTAGGCTGGGAACGCGGCGTTCTCACCTTCGATCACTGGGCGCTCGCCGACGCCGCGCGCGAACTCAACCGCTACAACACCCGCAAACTCGTCATCGCCGATGCCGCCGCAGGCCGTCTCACCATTGGCGGCACCTTTGCAACGAACGATGTCGATGCCATCGCCAACGTCGCGCACGAAATCTTCGGCCTGCATGTCGAACATCAGGGCAGCAACATCGTGATCTCGCGCTGAACGAACAGATTCAAACCACCCGGGGGGCAAATGCCAAGTACCATCAAGACTGCATTGCTAGCAGGCGCGGCCGTGATTTTCCTCACGGCCGCGAATGCCGCCGATTTCAACATCCCCGGCGGCGATTTGAAGGCCGCGCTCGATTCCTATTCGCGTGCGACAGGCGTGTCGCTGCTCTATTCCGATCAGGCGATCCGCGGCGTGCGTTCCAAGGGCGTACAGGGCGACATCGCCCCCGATGAAGCGCTGTCACGCATCCTCACCGGCACCGGCTTTTCCATCCGCCACCACGAAGGCAGCGCCATCACCATCGTGCGCGGCGACACCCAATCCTCCGAAAACATCGCCGATATCCAGATCGCACAAGCAGCCCCCGCGCGCGCAGCCGTTGAAACCGTCACCGTCACGTCGTCCAAACTCGGCGGCGGCGATGTGCAAAGCATTCCCATCGCGATCACCGCGCTCAGCCAGGAACAACTCACCGCATCGCAAACCGCAGGCGGCCCGGACTTGATCAAGCAAGTCCCCAACATGACCTTCACCAAAACGAATTTCTCCGGCTACAGCATCAACATCCGCGGCATCGGCACACAGGCGATCTCGGCGACAACCGATCCGGCCGTCGCCGTATCGTTCAACGACATGCCGTTCATCCGCAATCATTTCTTCGAGCAGGAATTCTTCGACGTCGGCCAGGTCGCGGTGTTGCGCGGGCCGCAAGGCACGCTCTATGGCCGCAACGCGACAGCGGGTGTCGTCAATCTGACCACGGCGCGGCCCAGCGATCAGTTCGAAGCGATGGCAAGTTTCGAAGTCGGCAACTATAGCCAGCGCCGCTTCGAAGGCATGCTGAACCTTCCCATCGTCGATGACCGGCTCGATCTGCGTCTGGCCGGGGAATGGACCAAGCGCGCCGGTTACTCGTTCAACGAATTGACCAACAACCGCATCGACAATCGCGATCTGTGGTCGGGCCGCGCCACCGTCGGCTTGCGCCCGCTCGACAAGCTTCAAATGTATCTGATCTGGGAACATTTCCAGGAAGGCGATGGCCGCCTGCGTTCCAGCAAGCAGCTCTGCAAGACCGATCCCACCCTGGCCGTCGTTCACGGCGTTGCCAATCCCAGCCCCAACGGCAGCCAGCGCAATCTGGCTTACCTGACCAATCAAGGCTGCATACCGGAATCGCTCTATTCGCCCGATTCATTTCAGGTGCCAAACGGCTATGCCCTGCCGTTCTATGGCGCGACCGATGGTTACAACAACGCGGTTTTCGTCAACGTCAATCCGTATGCCAGCGCCACACAGTCGTCGAACCTGCGCGTAATCGAGTCCACGCTGGACCCAAGCTACAAAGCCAAGAACGACACGGTGATGCTGAATTCGGATTACGCGCTCACACCGGCGCTCACCTTCATTTCGCAAAGCGGATTCAGCAACGACTTTCTCTGGGCGACGCAGGATTTCAACCGCTTCAACACCAAGCCCGGCGTGTTCGACGTCAATCAAAACACCAATCAGGGCCGCAACATGGTCACCTCCGGCATCTTGTCGCCGGACGGCACGTTCTGCGATCCGCAGATCGGCTGCAGCAACCGCCTGGTCTTGCAGGATTTGATCACCGCCAAATCCTGGCAATTCTCCCAGGAATTCCGTGTCGCCTCGAAATTCGAAGGCCCGCTGAATTTCAGCGTGGGGGGAAATTACCTGCACTATGAAACGGTGGAAAACTATTACGTCTTCATCAATTCGCTGAGCATGTTCGTCGCCCGCTCCGGCACGCTGCTCGGCAACGATGTCGGCCACAATGGCGGCCCGCGCTCCTATATCCCCAATGTCTCCGACAACACCGATTGTTTGCCTTACGGCACGTTGCCCGGCGATCCAACCATGGGTTACGCGGTGCTCGGCTGCGCTTACATGGATCCCAACCCGATCGAAAGCGTCAACGATCAGGGTCACAATTATTTCCTTAGCCAGAACCCCTACACGCTCAATTCCTATGCCGGGTTCGGCGAGGCCGATTACAAAATCACCAAGAATTTGAAATTGACCGGCGGCCTGCGCTGGACGGAAGACCGCAAGCATTTCGTGGTTCGCCCAAGCTGGCTGCTGGCGGCCAATTCCTACGGCTATCCCATTTCGAAAATAGTGGATCAGCAATGGGACAAGCTCACCGGCCGCGCCGTCATCAACTGGACGCCGAATCTGGGCTTCACCGATCAAAGCCTGTTCTACGGCTCCTATGCCAACGGCTATAAAGCCGGCGGTGCCAACCCGCCGCGCGCCATCGATGTCGGCCCCGGCGTTGTGGGCCGCGATACGCGCCGCGCATCGGCCGTCCATCCCGATACGTTCGCCCCCGAAACCGTCAACGCATTCGAAATCGGCACCAAGAACCTGCTTCTGGACGGCGAACTCACCTTCAACGCCGATGCCTTCTATTACGATTACAAGGGCTACCAGATTTCGCAGATCGTCGACCGCACCTCGGTCAACATCAATCTCGATGCGAAAGTGAAAGGCGTCGAAGTCGAAGCCGCGTGGGAACCGGTGCCGGGCCTGCGCTTCAACGCCAGCGGCGGCTATGAAGATGCCCGCTTCGCCAAAGGCGCACGCGCCATCGACCTGATGGATCGCGCCGATCTCGCCAATCATCCCGACTGGATGATCGCCAAACCGTTCCCCACCGTGCCGTCCAACTGCGTGCTGCCGATCTATGTCTTCCAGGCCTTGCAGCAACCGGGAACATTCAAGAGCAACGCATTCTGCGACACCTACAATCAGTACGAACTGGACAACGACATCGATCCGGTCACGCGGTTGCCCTACACGCCCAACCCGACGCTCGGCCGGCAAACGGAATCGAGCCCCACCGTGCCGCTGAACATGCCCGGTTACATCGGCTACAGCCCCAATTCGGCCAATGGCGGCGAAGGTTTCTACAAAGACCTCGAAGGCTACCAGATGCCCAATGCGCCGCCGTTCACGGTGTCGTTCGGTGCCCAATACGCCTTTCCCCTCACCAGCGAATGGGCGGCCACGCTGCGCGCCGATGCCTATTGGCAGGACGATTCCTGGTGGAGAATTTTCAACGACAGCGATTACGGCCGTCTTAGGGGCTATTCCAACCTCAATCTCTCGCTGGTCCTGGCCAATCAATCCGGCTGGCAGGCGATGGCGTTCATCAAGAACGTGTTCAACACCACAGCCATCACCGGCGCCTTCCTCAACAGCGATGACACCGGCCTGACGACAAACGTGTTCCTGACCGATCCAAAGCTGATCGGCCTGCGCATCACGAAGAACTGGTGAGCGCGATGAGAAATGTTTGCACGCCAAAATTTGTCCTCCCCCGCAAAGCGGGGGAGGGGGACCGCGTAGCGGTGGAGGGGGGCTCTCTCCGCATGCACAGACTTCCCCCCTCGCACATACGCTGCCGCTACGCGCCGCTGCGCGAGGGCACCTCCCCCGCAAGCGGGGGAGGAAGACCACAACACACCATCACGGGGGGAAAACAACAATGAGCGAACTGATAAGCACGGCAACACCCGCCAACGCCCGCCGCCATTTGCTGGCCACAACGTCTGCGCTTGTATGCCTTACGACCATATATGGCGCTCACGCGGACGAGGCCTCACGTCCCACCATCTGGATCGAGCTTGGCGGGCAGCTGGAAACGCTGAGCAAGGTTCGCGATCCCATCTCCGCGCCGTTCGTCGACGAACCGCAAAGCTGGATTGTGCCCAACCCAATTCAGGCTCCCAGCGCGCCGCTCATCACCACCGCTTTTCCAAGTCCGTTCGATGCTTCTTCGCCGCGCGATCTCCAGAAACCGCTGGAACACAGCGTCGGCGGCGAAGGCAAGATCGTGCTGCATCCCCAACACAGCGATTGGCAATTTGCCCTCGCGCTGCGCTTTGGCCGTTCCAACGGCAAGAAGAGCGGGGGAGAGCGCGTCGAAGTCGTGCCCGACGCGAAATATCCGCAAAACATGGCCAACCCGTTCTGGCATTCGCAGAACAGCACGCACGAAACCCACGCCATCCTCGATTTCGAGGTCGGCCACGATGTCGGTTTCGGTCTGTTCGGAAAAGAAACGACCGCCACGGTGGATGCGGGCGTGCGCTTTGCACAATTCACCTCGAAATTCGCCATGAACGTCGGCGCCAATCCGGAAGTGCGTCTCTACGGCCCGATTTACGGTTACAAGAAATACGACGCCCGTTTCCACACCTTCACGCAAAACGTTCACGACCAGCGCAGTTTCCACGGCATGGGCCCGTCGCTGTCGTGGAGCGCGTCGACACCCTTTGCCGGCACGCAAGACGATATGGAAGTCGCCTTCGATTGGGGCGTGAACGGCGCGGTCCTGTTCGGCCGCCAGAAGACGGAGGTCGTGCAGATGACCGTCGCCAACGACCGCTTCAAGGACAGCAGCTACAGCGAAGCGTTCCACGCCTTGTTGTACAATCGCACGATCCCGCACATCCGCAGCCGGTCCGTCACCGTGCCCAATGTCGGCGCGTTCGCGGCGCTGTCGCTGAAATTTCCCAATGCGACCGTCAGCGTCGGCTATCGCGGCGATTTCTTCTTCAACGCCATGGATGGCGGGTTGAACGAAAGCCTCTCCCGCGACACCTCTTTCCACGGTCCTTTCGCCAGCCTGGCGGTCGGGCTCTGACCGCTAGGCGCCGAACGCAGGCGTGGTTTGCGCATTTGCGCGATGCCATCCGGGGCGGATCGCTTTAAACAGCTAAAGCGATCCCTTTCGGCCCGTCATGCCGCCCCAGAAGTCTGCGCTCACCATCCCCCACGCGCTGCTCACGCTCGCCGTCATGGTGGTGTGGGGCACGAACTTCGTCGTCATCAAGATCGCGCTCGGCCATCTGCCGCCGCTGTTCTTCGCCACGTTGCGTTTCTTCTTCGTCGCGTTCCCGCTCGTCTTCTTTCTCAAGCGTCCGAACCTGCCGTGGTCGCGTCTGGCGGCGTATGGCGTTCTGATCGGGGCAGGGCAGTTTGGGTTTCTGTTCATCGCGATGAAATCGCAGATATCGCCGGGGCTCGCCTCGCTGGTGGTGCAGGTGCAGGCCTTCTTCACCATCGGCCTGTCGATGTGGTTCACGGGCGAAAAGGTGCGCGTCTTTCAATGGATGGCGCTGGCGCTCGCCGTGCTCGGTCTCGGTGTCATCCTCCAGCACACCGGCGGCGATGCCACGCCGCTCGGTCTCGCACTCGTCGTTCTGGCAGCGTTGTCATGGGCCGGCGGCAACACGGTGCAACGTGCGGACAATCCGCCCAACATGCTGGCTTACGTCGTGTGGGCCGGTCTCTTCGCCGTGCCGCCGCTCTTTGTGCTCTCGCTGGTGTTCGAAGGCTGGCCGGCCATCACGCGCGGGTTTGAAAACGCCGACATGCTCACCTGGGCCGCGGTGCTCTATCAGTCCGTCGCCAACACCATGTTCGGTTACGGCAGTTGGGGCTATCTGCTCTCGCGTTATCCCGCCGCCACTGTTTCGCCCACCGCATTGCTCGTTCCGGTGTTCGGTATGGCCGCCAGCACGTGGTTCCTCGGCGAATCTCTGCCCGCATGGAAGATCGTGGCCGCGTTGCTCGTGATGAGCGGCCTCACGCTCAACATCTTCTGGCCGATGCTGCGCCGCCGCGTCTGACGGAACTTCCGCAGCCCGCGAACCTTATCTTCGCGATGGCCGATCTGTTCGAAGCATCGGACGACGAGATCACTTCGCTCAAAGCCTTGCGCGAAGCCGAAGAAACATGCCGCCGCTGCGACTTGTACAAATATGCAACCCAGGTGGTTCCGGGCATCGGCCCCGCGCACGCCTCGCTCATGCTGGTCGGCGAACAACCCGGCAACGATGAAGATCTTGCAGGCGCCCCCTTCGTCGGCCCCGCTGGCCGCATGCTCGACCGCGCGCTGGATGAGGCGGGCATCGACCGCAAGAAAACCTTCGTCACCAACGCGGTGAAGCATTTCAAATTCGAACAGCGCGGCAAGCGCCGCCTGCACAAACGCCCCGATCCGAACGAGATCGATGCCTGCCGCATCTGGCAACAGATCGAACGCCGCCTCATCCGCCCCAAAGTCGTGGTCGCGCTCGGCGCCACGGCGGCGCGCAGTCTGCTCGGCCGCGTCACCACCATTTCCAAAGTGCGCGGTGCGCCGGTGAAACTGGCCGATGGCACCAACTGCCTCGTTACCATCCACCCGTCCTATCTCTTGCGAATATTGGACGAAGCCGATGCCGCGGCGGAATACAAACGCTTCGTGGCAGATTTGAAACAGGCCGGAAAACTGGCGCTAGCCGCGTAACCCGTTCATCGGATTGCGCGAACCCTTTGGCTGACGCCCCCGTCATGTAACCAGGCGCATCTATTAATTGCTTGTCAGAATCGACGCCCGCGCGCAGGATTCGTGCGTCCAGACGGCCAAAGATCGAAAGACCGGGGAGCCGCAAGGAGGAACGCAATGCAGGTCAAACACGTCCTTCACGAGAAGGGCCGCGAAATCATCTCCATCACCTCCGATGCCACATTGTCGGAAGCTGCCCGCCTTCTGGCGCGCCGGCGCATCGGCGCGGTGCTTGTGCTGGGCGAAGACGGCTCGCTCGCCGGCATCCTTTCCGAACGCGATGTGGTGCGCGCGGTCGCCGATGAAAGCGTGGCGGCGCTCGCCCGCCCGGTCAGCGGTTTCATGACCCGCGAACTCACCACCTGCAGCGAAGAAGATACCATCGACGGCTTGATGGAATTGATGACCCACGGCCGGTTCCGCCATGTGCCGGTGGTCAGCGAAGGCCGCCTCATCGGCATCATCTCCATCGGCGACGTGGTGAAAACGCGCATCGAAGAAACCGTGCGCGAAACCATCTCCTTGCGCGAATACATCGCCACCGGCTGAGGGATCGCACGCGGAGCCGCGGAGGATCGCGGAGCGATCTTATTTCCGCAGTTCCGTTCAAAACATTTCTCGCGCGCTTCGCGCGCAGCCTTTTTCTCTTTGAACAATTGCACGCGGTGTCCTCCGCGTTCTCCGCGCCTCCGCGTGAGACAAGTTCCAACTGCATCGTAGGTAAAGTTCCCGGAACCTGCTCCCTGGAACCGCGTTGTCAGCGGGCGATCCAGGGAGATCCGCTTATGTCATTCCGCAAATTGCTGCTCGGCACCGCCGCCGCAGCGTTCATTGCTTCGCCCGTTCTGGCCGAAGAAAACTACTATCACCAAAATCCGACGCCCGAAGAACAGCAACAGACGCAAACGCTGAACAACGCCGCGCAACCCGGCACTGTGCCGCCAGCCGCGCAGGCGACCTACGATGCGCAACAGCAAGAATACATGCGCCAGCAATCCGACTATCAGGCCAAGCGCGCCGATTACGAAGCCCAGCGCGATCGTTATGCCAATCAACGCGCGCATTATGCCGCCCAGCGCGATGCCTATTACGCGGAAATCTCCGGCGACCCGTGGCTCGAACCCACCGTCGCCCCGCCCGCATGGCCGGACGATACGCGGCTCAACCGCCTCTATGTGATCTCCGATCCGGAACGTGAACTGGCGCGTGCTCCGCTGGTCGATGGCAACGGCCATTGGGTCGGCCGCGTGCGCGAGGTCGAAACCGACGATGGCGTCGCGCGCCGCGTGAAAGTCTATCTCTATCGCGATCATCGCAATGTCTGGCTGCGTCCCGGCCAGCTGCGGTACGACGCGTCCGATGGCGTGCTGTTCACCCATCTGGATTATCGCGACCTGATGGAAATGCCGGGCCACAGCGCCTGACACATATATAAGTGGAGTGGAAAAAGGCCGGCCCCTCGCGCCGGCCTTTTTCATTTCGCAAGAAACGGGTCGCCACCGCCCACACAGCCATCGCACCGTCCGCCCGTTTTATGGGGGCGGGCATGACGACATTCATCTTTCTGCACGGATCGTTTCACGCAGGCTGGAATTGGCACAAAGTGCTGCCTCTGCTGGCAAGCGCAGGCCACAAGGGCTTGGCTCCCGATCTGCCCGGCCACGGCCGCGACCGAACCCCGCCGCACAAGGTCACGCTCAAAAGCTCCACCGATGCGGTGCTCGCCATCATCGATGCGCTGCCGAAGGACGAAGAGATCGTGCTCGTCGCGCACAGCCGCAACGGAATCGTGATTTCTGAGGCCGCCGAAGCGCGGCCCCACCGCCTGAAAGGCCTTGTGTATCTGGCGGCTTATCTCGTCCCCTCCGGCCGCTCGATGATGGATTACGCGATTGAAGATCCCACCTCGCTGGTGGTGCAGAACGTGCAAAGCTCGACGCCGCCGCAAACCATCCGCCGTCTGGTGACGATCTTCAAATCGCCCTTTGCGCGCGCATTGGGCCGTGCGCTTCTTCCCTCATCGCAGCAAATCCACCGCCTGAAACGCAGCGCCTATAAGCCCGCGCTCTATCACGATTGCCCGGACGAGATCGTCGAACTCGCCAACACGCTGCTGGAATCCGAACCCAACTGGCCCGGCTTCGAACCGCTTTCGCTCACGGCAAATGGCTTCGGCAGCGTGCCGAAAACCTATATCGAATGCCTCGAAGACCGCGCGGTCACGCTCCCTCTGCAACGGCGGATGTACCAGGAAACCCCATGCGACAAGGTTTTTTCGCTCGCCTCGTCGCATTCCCCCTTCTTCTCCCAACCGGAAAAGCTGGTGGAGGCGCTGATCGAAAGTCTCAAAGTTTTTGCGCCCACGCCGTCAGCGTAGCGCCAAACCTGTCCGCATCTTCCACAAACGCCGAATGCCCGCCGCGCAACAGCGCAACGGTGCTATTCTTCGCCGTCAGCGCAGCCTTCTTCGAAGCCGACCACGGAATAAGCCGGTCGCTTTTGGCCCAGGCAAACAGGATCGGGCAATTCACTTTGGCGACGAACTCGCGCGTATCGGCGTCGGACCGCGCAAAACTTTCCCACGCCTGCCGCAACAGCGGCGCCATTTCATATCCCGCCGCAATGATGCGTTCGCGATGGGCGCGCGGCGCCAGCGGTAGCACCAGGCGCGTGTAGTAAAACCGATACGCGCCCCCAAACCATTTCTTCCCCAATTCGCCGGCGCGGAAAAACGAAACCATCCGCGCAATCGCAAACCGCGTGAAGCCATCGACTTTGCGCAATCCGCCCGCATTGCAAAGCACCAGTCCGCCGATCTCACGCCGCGCCGCCACCTGCAACACCGCCGCCCCGCCAATCGAATTGCCCAGCAGGATCGGCCGTTCCAAGCCCAACGCATCCAGCAACCGCGTCAACACACCGGCATAATGTTCCGCGCTCGGCAGCTTGCCATCGTGCGGCGAATGCCCATGCCCCGGCCAATCCACCGTGATCACCTCGAACGCATCGCCCACCTTGTCCGCCAGCGTTTCGAAATCGCGCGCGCCATGCGCAATCGCGTGCAGGCAGACAAGCGGTATCCCGCGCCCGCGCCGCGTGATCGCCAGCAATGTCCCGCCCGCATCGACAACCTCAAACGGCGTCTGCGCGCCAAGCGCCTGGGCGGTTGTGTGGTTCGCCATGGCTTTCCTCCGCGATAAGTGATATTCATATCACTTCATGGCGAAACCACGCAAACGAATCCCGGAAGAGACCCGCGAGCTGCTCATCGCGGCGGCGCAAACCGAATTCAACACATCCGGCTTCGACGGCACCGATACCAATCGCATCGCCAAACGCGCTGGCTACGCGCCGCAAACCTTCTATCGCCACTTCGCGGACAAGACGGCGATCTTCCTTGCCGTCTATGATCGCTGGTGGCGCGCCGAAGCCGCAGCCCTTTCGCAATCCAATGCGCGCACCGCAAAAGACGCAGCAATCATCGCGCTCGATTTTCACAAACGCTGGCGCATCTTCCGCCGTTCGTTGCGTCATCTGGCCATTGTCGATGCCAAAGTGCGCAAGGCCCGCACGCGCGCACGCCGCGAACAGATCGAAAGATGGAAGAAAGCCGGCTCCCGCCGCTCAAACGCGCAATTGGCGGGCGCACTTTTGTCCGCGGAACGGCTTCTGGATGGGGCCGCCGAAGGCGAATTGGCCGATCTGGGCCTCAAACCCACCGCCATCCTGGAACTGGCCACCGCCGCGATGGCCGGTCTGATGCGGCAAAAGGTGCCGTAAGCCTTTGATCTGCTGGCGAAAACGTCCTTTATCGGCCGGTATCGCGCAATAAAGTTTCAAACCGTCCGCCGAATGCCGGATTGCCTTGTGTCCGCGCGCTCTGCCACCACATTCCGTTGCGATTTCGTGCGATAAATCCCGCATCGGAAATGCGGCGATTTCGCCGTTTTTCACTCATCCACAGACGCCGAAACTTTTTTGTTTTTAGCGTTTGACACAGCCGGTTAGCCCCCCTATACACCGCGCCCACGCCGCTTGCGGGGCTTGCCTTGCAGGCGGTGTTGTTTCTCTGCCAGAATGAAAATTCGCGCCGAAAAACAGCTCTTTGACATTGTGATTCGAGGAAGGGGAACGTGGGCGACGGCTCGGTCGCATCGCGTATGACGCAAGTCATGCGCACAATGAATCGAGCCATTTCGAAGCTCGCGTTCTTCTGCAAAGACAAACATGTATGTTCTGGTGTTTCGAACCTGTGACGGGATCGAAATGCCAAAACTCCGTCATGTAGGTATTTGCGAACAACGAACGTGAAGTGTTTGAGATGGTTCAGGATCAAAACATGAGAGTTTGATCCTGGCTCAGAACGAACGCTGGCGGCAGGCCTAAAACATGCAAGTCGAGCGCCCAGCAATGGGAGCGGCGGACGGGTGAATAACACGTGGGAATG
>Ga0265331_10000386_pt1 | contig 45933 bp, 39 predicted proteins | sample 41923metaG_FD_202088 | JGI IMG/M metagenome (GOLD analysis project Ga0265331, IMG submission 202088) | Rhizosphere microbial communities from Carex aquatilis grown in University of Washington, Seatle, WA, United States - 4-19-23 metaG | ecosystem: Host-associated > Plants > Roots > Rhizosphere... | reverse complement strand
GGCTGTCCTGAAAGATCGTGCCGGCGCAGGGGTAAATGTGGTCGCCGCAGGCGGCGCAGGAATAGGCCCGGCGCTCCGCCAGCTTGTGGAAGGTCGCATCCTTGCCGCACTTTTTGCAGACGTGGCGCAGCCCGTAGCGGACTTCCATTACGCGCTGGAGGCAGGCGTCGTCATTCGGGAACGTCTCGAAAAACTCGCGAACCGAAAACGCCTGAACGTTGCTTTCGCTGGTTCCGGCTTTCGAGGGGCGATTGCGCTTGCGAGTCGTCATGTCCGTATCTCCTATGGCCATGGTTATGCCATAGGCGGATACGTGCGTCAAGGGGATAAATTAGAGGAATGCGATCCTATTTTGTCGTTCGAAGTTTCGACCGATTTCGTTTGTTTTAGCGGATTTCCTGTCTACCTGCCTCAAGGGGATAATCCCCTTAAATAATATGTCATCAGGGCGAAGCTGGTACTTTATGAACTCGTCTTTTGAAATATCAGCATATTTCATTCGGCCTGTGTCGATAAGACGGCCGTCTTGCAGCTCTCCCATTCGGAAAATTTTGTAACCCTTAGCCTCTTCATTCATGGAAATGGAGAGACCATACTGAGTTTTTGCGATGTCTCCGATTTTTTTATCGGTCCAGCCCGAGCAATTTTTGGCGAAAATCGTGTCGACTTCGCTATCAAACAGTAGTCGCACATTGTTGAGATTCTTTTCGGCGTTGGCGCGCAGGGTTTCCAGCCCTGCAAAGGCCTCGTCCAAAACCCCCACAATCCGCCGCTGTTCGGCGAGCGGGGGCAGCGGAACAGGTATTTCCCGCAATTTTGCTTGGTTGAGTTTTGGAACCGTCAAGCCAGTGATGAATGGCGCCAAGTCGCTTCCATTCAAATAGTATATTAGCCAACTGTCCAGCAAGGTATGACGATTTGGGCGCAAAACATGCGCATGATTATTTACCCAAACCTTCCCTGCAACGCTGAACGCCGTATTTTCTCCCGCGCCCCATTTTGCGCCATCCTCCCCGACGAGAACCAATTCCTCGTCAAACAGAAAACCTGCAACGAAATCCAAAACCCCGGTTGCGCCATAATACGGGTATGGTCCGGCGATTCGGTCTTTTTTCGTTATCGGCTTACGTTTGCTATCGAGAATTCCGCACAAGTCGCCCAGCGGCTGGGTTGACCACCCTTTCACAACAACCCCCTGATTCCCGCCAGCACCTCCCCCGCCTCCGCATCCAGCGCCGCGATTTCCTCCAGAATCTCCGCCGGGCTACGATGCGCCTCCGCCTCCCCGCCCTTCGGGTTCTTCACCGACAGATCGAAGCTCGCCGGATCGAGGCTCGCCGCATCCACGCTCCAGCTCTTGTCGGAATCGGCAAAGCCCGCCTGCAATGCGACGAACTCCGCCAGATCGTCGTCGTTGAGCGCATTGGTCTTGCCGAGCGAGCGCCCCGGATCGAGCTGGTAGAACCATGTCCGCCGCGTCGGCGCGCCCTTCTGGAAGAACAGCACCACGGTCTTCACGCCCGCGCCCTGAAAGGTCCCCTGCGGCATGTCGAGAACCGTATGCAGATTGCAGGTCTTGAGCAGCTCCCGGCGCAGGCTCACGCTGGCGTTGTCGCTGTTGGACAGGAAGGTGTTCTTGATGACGATGGCCGCGCGCCCGCCGAGCTTCAGCGACTTGATGAAATGCTGAAGGAAGAGAAAGGCCGTCTCGCCGGTCCGGATCGGGAAATTCTGCTGAACCTCCGGCCGCTCCTTGCCGCCGAACGGCGGATTGGCGAGGATCACGTCGTAGCGGTCCTTGTCCTGAATGTCGGACACGCTTTCCGCCAGCGTGTTGGTGTGCACGATGTTGGGCGCCTCGACGCCATGCAGGATCATGTTCATGATGGCGATCACATAGGCGAGGCTCTTTTTCTCCTTGCCGTAAAATGTGCGCGTCTCGAGCGTCTTCAGCTCGTCCGTCGACAGTTTTTTCTGCCGGCGCAGATGGTCGTAGCTCTCGCACAGAAAGCCGGCGGAGCCGCAGGCGCCATCGTAAATGCGCTCGCCGATCTTCGGCTTCGTCACCCGGATCATGGCGCGAATGAGCGGGCGCGGCGTGTAATATTCGCCGCCGTTGCGCCCGGCGTTGCCCATGTTCCTGATCTTGCCTTCATAGAGCTGCGACAGCTCGTGCTTTTCGACCTGTGTGGCGAAGCGCAGCTGGTCGACCAGCTCCAGCGCATCGCGCAGCGAATAGCCGCTGCGGAACTTGTTTTTGATTTCGCTGAAAATCTCGCCGATCTTGTATTCGATGGTGGCGGCGCTGTCGGCGCGCGCCTTGAAGCCCTGCAGATAGGGGAACAGCTTGGTGTCGACGTAGGAAATCAGATCAGGCCCGGTGAGTGTCTTGCTGTAGTCGATTTCCCCGCTGGACTTTTTGGGCGCCGCCCATGTCGACCAGCGATGCGGCGGGTCGATGATATGGGCGTATTTCTTGCCGTGAAGCTCGGCTTGCAGCGCCCGCTCGCGCTCCAGATCGTCGAGATATTTGAGGAAGAGAATCCACGAAGTCTGTTCGGTGTAATCGAGTTCGGTGGTGCACCCCGCCTCTTTCCAGAGAACGTCGTCGATATTCTTGAATGTCTGTTCGAACATGCGCGGGCGCCAGCGGAACCGAAAGGGAGGCGCGGACGCCGCGCCTCCAGATTTCCGAGCGTTAGCACAGCGGCCGCGCGCCGGCAAAGGCGGCGCGGGCGCGGGTCAACCGGCCTTTTTGCGCTGCGCCAGCCGGTTGGCGAGTCTCACTGCCAGCTCCAGCGGGTCGTCGTCGCCATTCGGGCCGTTTTCGCCAGTGGCCAACCCCCGGATGATCTCCCCCTGCCGATGGTCCGGAAGCGTCCCGTAGCTGCAAAAGGTCGTCAGCACATGCTCATGACCGAGATTTTGCGACCACGCCTTGAATTGCTCCGCATCGAGGCGAAGCTCATAGGCGATCCGGACGAGCGTGTTTCGGAAGCTGTGCGGATTGAAATAGGGGAGGCCCGCCCGCGCAAAGGCCTCCCGGAATTTCTGCCGGACAGGCTGTGCGTTGGCCCAGGGCTGGCGTGAGAGGCCGACCGGCGCGAAGTTTCGGTCTTCGCCCGGCGCGACGCTGCTTTTCGGGAAGATCGGGTCTTCCGGGCCAAAGCCCTTTTCACCGCGCAGGAAGGTCACCCAATCGACCACGATTTGGCGAATGTCGTCGCCGACGGGGAAAAACCACGTCGTGAAGGTCTTGCGCCCCTTGGTGTGAACGTCGCGGGCGTCTTGCTCCAGCACGGCGCCGTCCAGATCGATATGCTTGAGCCGGAACGAAACGATGGCCGCGTCGCGGGCGCCGGTCAAAATGGTGAAGGCGACAAGCGCGCGGTTGCGCCTGTCGATTTCGCTTTCCGTCGGCATGGCGGCGAGAACGTCCTGGATTTGCGCCAGCGTCGGACAGGCCTTGCGCCGATGCGCGCTGGCGACGCGCGAGAGGTTTTCCGTCATGTTGAAATATTCCACATCTGCGTAGCGGATGCGGGTTCGGTAGTCGGGTCGATCGGCCAACCAGAGGAAAAAGGCCTTCAACGCCGCCAGCGTCGATTTGATCGTCGCTGCCGACAAGGGCGCGCCGGTCCGGACGGCCTTCGCCGCCAACAGATGCGTCTTGAAGGCCCGCGCCTGTTCGACGTGGAATTTGCGAAAGTCGCGGCGCTTCGAGTAGTCGTCGAAGCGTTCGATGGCTTTCGCCACGGTGTCGAGAGAATGCTCGTCCCGCCCTTTCACATCGGCGAGATATTGCAGATAGGCGCGCTTCATGCGCTCGTTTTCAGGGGTTCGTTTCGTGGTCATTTGGTCACCTTCGGGAAGTCAACATTGGAGACGGGGGCGGGGCTATCGCACATGCGCGATTGCGCCGGCTGGCGTGCGATGGCCAGCGGGCCGCCGACTGCGGCGAGTGTCCCTGTCGAGACAAGGCGATTGATGATTCGGTCGCAGTCCGGACAAATGCCGCGCAGGAAGCCGCGGTCCGCCGTCAACGGTACGAAATCGGCCATGTCGCCAGCCGGGCGCTTTGGCGCACGGCAGCTAACACAGTAGATTTCGCCGGGACGGCAAGGCTGCTTTTTGGGCCGGCGCGCCTTGAGATAGGCGCGCAGATCGGACCCGAGAACCAGATACGGTTTCTTGTCCTTGAACACAGGGAGGCCGTCGTCGATCCATCGGCTGAGGGTGTGCTTGTGCACGCCCAGAAGCGTTGCCGCTTCCGGGAGGATGTAGCTGCGATGGAGTTTGACGCGGCCGATGTAGTATCGGCGCGTCATGAGCTACCCCGCGTTTTCGATAAGCGCGCGAATGTCTTCGGCCCGCCACGCGGTGACGCGGGGGCTGAGTTTCACGGGCTTGGGAAAGCGACCATCCTTGACGCCGGCCCACCATGTGGAACGGCCAACGGGGATCGGCCCGACGGGGGCCAGGATCGCGTTGAGGCGGAGAAAGCCAGTTTGGGGAAGGTCACGCGAGAACTGCGGCGAACCGTCGCCGGAGACACAAACATTTTGGGCCATTGGCTCTTTGACTTTCGAGCGAATGGACGAGCCGGAGGCGAGACTCAATTTCTTTGACGGTCGCCGCCTTACCGGGTTAGGGTTTGTCCGCTCCTAGCCGAGCGCGGGTGCAAACCCATCGGCCGCGTCTTCCCTTGCCGGGGTCGATGCGGCCGTTTCTCGTCTCACCCTTCCGAGCGGGAAGGACGCAGCGGATACACGCGCATCCGATGGGTCACTATGGCACCAATGGCGCAGGCGGTGATTGTTTTCGACGACCTTGTCCACAACCTTGCAATGGCCAGTGTTCTTGGTTTGATCCGTTTTCCTGTTTTTGAGGATTCACTCGCCACGAGAGTTGCGGGTCGGCAACGGCAGAATTGTTGCGCTTCGCATCTTCCCGCACCTTTCGGCCCACCACGCCATCATTTCAATTCGCTCTTCCCAAAAGTCCGCGCGGGCATACGCGCGCCGGACGGAGTCGTTGTCGACATGCGCCAACTGGCGCTCTATCGCGTCCGCGTGCCAGTCGCCGCTTTCGTTGAGCATAGAAGAAGCCGCCGCCCGGAAGCCATGGCCGCTCATTTCATCTTGCGTAAAGCCCAGCCGGCGCAGCGCGGCATTGATCGTATTTTCGGACATGCAGCGATCCGCAGAGCGCGCCGACGGGAAAAGGTAGCGCCCGGCGCCCGTCAATTCCCGAAGCTCTCGCAACAGGACGACGGCGCGCGGCGCCAGCGGAACACGATGCGGGCGGCGCATCTTCATTTTTTCGGCCGGGATCGACCACACGGCCGCGTCCAGATCGAATTCCGTCCATTCGGCCGCGCGCAGCTCGCCGGGGCGAACGAATGTCAGGGCAAGCAATTCGAGGGCGATGCGGGTTTCCGGCGCGCCGTCATAGCCAGCGATGGCGCGCAGCAGGGCGCCGAACGCTTTCGGTTCGACGATGGCGGCGCGATGCTTGACCACCGGGACAGCAAGCGCGCCCTTTAGTGCGCCGGTAGGGTCGCCTTGCGCCCGTCCAGTGGCGACCGCGTAGCGGAAAACCTCGCCGATGGTCGCGCGCAGCCGGCGCGCCGTCTCTTGCCGTCCGCGCGCCTCTACGCGACGCAGGGCGGCAAGGATTTCGGGGGCGCTGATTTCGGCAATTGGCCTTGCGCCGATCGACGGCTTTGCGAGGCTCAACAGCCATTCGACCTTGTTCAGGGTCCGGTCGGCTCTTCCCTCCCGGCGTTTCTTGTCCATCAGATCGGCGGCGATGGCCTCGAATGTGTCGGCAATCGCCAGCGCCCTAGCCGACTTCTGAATTTTCTTGGCGACGGAAGGGTCCGCCCCCTCTTTCAGAAGCCGACGGGCTTTGTCCCGGGCGTCCCGCGCGTCCTTAAGTCCGATTTCGGGATACACGCCGATGGCGAGGGTCTTCTGCTTGCCGTCGAAGCGATAGGCCATGCGCCAGCGCTTCGCGCCATCCGGCGTCACCCAAAGCTGCAACCCGCCGCCGTCGGACATTTTGACGATTTTCTCGCCAGCGGCGGCCTTGCGGATTTCCAGATCGTTGAGCGGCATGTTGGTATCGGAGTTTGGGTTGAAAATGACCCAACAAGGATACCAACCATTTTGTTGGACACAACCGGACCACCGCGGACGGCGCTGGACCAGCGCTTTGCCGGAAGCGCTTGCTTTTCTAATGAGTTTGGATGTTTTTGGACGCTGGCGAACAGCGATGTGGTGCCCGGGGGCGGATTCGAACCACCGACACTGCGATTTTCAGTCGCATGCTCTACCAACTGAGCTACCCGGGCGCGCCGAAGCGTTTGGCGCTTATAGAGAGGCGGGTTGGGCTTGTCCAGAGCCCGGCCCGAAAATTCGCGCGCAGCGGAAGGGCCGTTTTTTCAAGCCTCTTCCGAGCGGCGCCCCGCGCCTCATGCGGCGCGCGTGATCTCCGCCGTCGCCTGCGCGAAGGCCCAGTCGAGCCAGGGCAGCAGCGTCGCCACATCGGCGGTCTCGACCGTTGCGCCACACCAGATGCGGAAGCCGGGCGGCGCGTCGCGGTAGGAGCCGAAATCGAAGCCGGCGCCTTCCTTCTCGATCATCGCCACCATGGTTTTCGACAGCTCCGCCTGCCGCTCCAGCGGCAAAGCGGCGATGCGCGGATCGGCGAAGACGAGGCAGACGCCGGTGTTGGAGCGCGTCGCCGGGTCTTTCGCCAGCACGCCCGCCCAAGGGGACGTCTCCACCCAGTCGTAGACGGCTTTCGAATTGGCGTCGGCGCGCGCCTGCAGGCCGGAGAGGCCGCCGACGCTCTTCGCCCAGGTCAGGGCGTCGAGATAATCCTCGGTCGCCAGCAGCGAGGGGGTGTTGATGGTCTCGCCGGCAAAGATGCCCTCGATGAGCTTACCCTTGGCGGCGAGGCGGAAAATCTTCGGCATCGGCCATGTCGGCGTGTGGCTCTCGAGCCGCTCCACGGCGCGCGGGGAGAGGATCAGCATGCCATGCGCCGCCTCGCCGCCCAGCACCTTCTGCCAGCTGTAGGTGGTCACATCGAGTTTTGAGAAATCCAGATTTTGCGCGAAGGCGGCGGAGGTCGCGTCGCAGATGGTCAGGCCCTTGCGGTCCGCCGGGATGAAATCGCCGCTCGGCACGCGCACGCCCGAGGTGGTGCCGTTCCAGGCGAAGACGAAATCACGGTCGAAATCGATCTGCGAGAGATCGGGCAATTCGCCGAAGGGCGCAGTGAAGCTGCGGGCGGCGGGAAGCTTCAGTTCGCGGATGACGTCGGTCACCCAGTCGGCCGAAAAGCTTTCCCAGGCCGCGACATCGACGCCGCGCGGGCCGAGCAGCGACCACAGCGCCATCTCCACCGCCCCGGTGTCGGAGGCCGGGACGATGCCGATGCGGTAATCGGCAGGAACCTCCAGCACCTCGCGGGTGAGGTCGATGGCGCGTTTGAGCTTGTCCTTGCCGGCCTTGGCGCGGTGCGAGCGACCGAAGGCGCCGTCCTTCAGATTCTCCAGCGACCAGCCCGGATGCTTGGCGCAGGGGCCGGAGGAAAAGCGCGGATTGACCGGGCGGACGGTCGGCTTCGGCAATGTCATCTGTGTGTCCCGTTGCAGCGATCTGTTCGTCACAAATGCCGCTACGCGCTGACGGCAGGCGCGTCAAGCGTCGCGCCGCCAAAGCGGGACGCTGTCACTCGACAGTCTTTCCGGATCGTTCCCAGCGCGGACCCGCGGGGCCTTTCGAGAACCAGATCTGGCGCGCCTTGCCGACGAGATCGGCGAGCGGCACGAAGCCGAAGCTGCGCGAATCCCTGGAGTCGGTGCGATTGTCGCCGAGCACGAACACGGCGGCGGGTGGCACGGTCCATTCCGCGTCAGCGGCCGGCTGGTCGGCAGTCCATTGCGCGCGCCAGCCGTGGCCGCCCGATTGTTCCGCGACGATGATCCGGTCGGCCTCGCGCGTCTCGGCGCCCGAAATTCGTTCGTCGTTGACGAACAGCGCGCGGCCGCGCAGCACGATGCGGTCTCCCGGAAGCCCGAGCACCCGCTTGACGTAATAGAAAGTGCGATCGTTGGGATAGACGAAGACGCCGACGTCGCCGCGCGCGACGCGTCCCTTGCAGAGCGGGCAGTTGTAGCGCAAGTCGACGAAGAAATAGTCGCCGCGCAGCAGCGTCGGCGCCATGCTGTCGGCGGGCGTGACGAAGGAGCGCACCAGATGCGCGTTCATGCCGTCGACGAGGCCGAACCACAGCGCCGTCGCGCCCAGAACGAACAGCAGCGCGAAAAGCCCGGGGACCTGCCACGCCCGCCGCGGCGCCTCCTGCGCAGCGGCGGCGCGCCAGGCGTCGCGCATCGACCAGATCCAGATGCCAAGCGTCGCGAGCGCCGTCGCGGCGAGCAGCGGCAGCATCGCCGGCGCCGGCGCATAAAGCGTGGCCAGCACGCCGCCGGGCGCGCCGACGGCCGCGAAGGCGAGGAAGGTCCAAAGGCCCTTGTCGAGCGCGCCGGCGTAGAGTTGGCCGAGGCCGGGCAGCGCCAGTGACAGCAGCGCGGCGACGAGCGGACGGCGTGGGGCGGGGGCGGGGGAGAGATCGATATCGGTCATGGGACAGGCTCCGGGGAGGGTCGGGGGCGCTGCGTCACTGCGCGGTGGCTGCGACGAAGGCGAAAAGCGCGAATTGGGCGGCGAGCAGCGCGCCGCACAGAGCGCTCGCCGCGAGGGCGGCGATGCGCCAGAGCGTCAGAGGACGCGGGGCGGGCGCCTGCCGGCGCTCGCGCGCCAGCGCCGCGACGCGGCGGACGAAATCGGGCGGCGGAGAATGTCCCGCGGCGGCGAAAAGGTCGTCGAGGTCGTTAGCCATCGTCCGTCTCCAGTATCTGTCTGAGTTTCTGCCGCGCCCGGTGCAGCCGCACCTTCGCGGCGCCGACCGAGCAGCCTTCGAGGCAGGCGATCGCCGAAAGATCGAGACCTTCGTCGTAGCTGGCGGCGAGCAGGCTGCGCTCAGCCGGCGCGAGCCGCGCCAGCGCCGCGGCGAGCCGTGCGCGGTCCTGCCGGCGCTCGAGCGCGGCGTCGGGCGCGGGCGCCGCGCAGCGCGCCTGCGACAGCGCGTCTTCGTCGGAGGTCTCGCGCCGTCGCGTCGCGGCGCAAAGATGATCGAGCGCCAGATTGCGGGCGATGGTCAGGAGGAAGGTCGAGGCTGCGCCGCGTGCGGGATCGAAATGGGCGGCATTGCGCCAAAGGCGCAGGAAGGTCTCCTGCGCAATGTCTTCGCTGGTCGCGGCGTCGAGACCCATGCGGCCGAGAAAGCCGAACACCCGGCGCTGCTCGGCCTCGACCACGCGGGCGAAGGCGGCGTCGTCGCCGCGGGCAGCCTTGCAAAGATCGTCGGTGCTGTCCACGTCGCCGCTCCGGTTCGCAACTTATACCGGCGGCGAGGGCAAAGGTTACACGGGCGGCATGCCGCGAAAATCGACGACAGAAAAACGGGCGACGCGATCAAATCGCGCCGCCCGGAAATGTCACCCCTTGGCGCCGCGCGCCGCGCGCTTGGCCAGCGTGCGCAGGCGCAGGGCGTTGAGCTTGATGAAGCCTTCGGCGTCGCGCTGATCATAGGCGCCGCCTTCCTCGAAGGTGACGAGTTCCTGATCATACAGCGACCACGGGCTTTCGCGGCCGACGAGGATGGCCGAGCCCTTGTAGAGCTTGAGCCGCACCCGGCCGGTGACATGCTGCTGGCTGTGGTCGATCAGGGCCTGCAGCATCTCGCGCTCGGGCGAGAACCAGAAGCCGTTGTAGATGAGTTCCGCATAGCGCGGCATCAGCTCGTCTTTCAGATGCGCCGCGCCGCGGTCGAGCGTCAGGCTCTCGATGCCGCGGTGAGCTACGAGCAGGATGGCGCCGCCGGGCGTCTCGTACATGCCGCGCGACTTGATGCCCACGAAGCGGTTCTCGACGAGATCGAGCCGGCCGATGCCGTGAACGCGGCCCAGATCGTTGAGCTTCGCCAGCAGCGCGGCGGGCGTGAGCGCCACGCCATCGACCGCCACGGCGTCGCCGCGCTCGAAGTCGATCGTCACATATTGCGCCTCATTGGGCGCGTCTTCCGGACTGCCTGTGCGCGAATAGACGTAATCGGGCGTCTCCACCGCCGGGTCCTCCAGCACCTTGCCCTCGGAGGAAGTGTGCAGAAGATTGGCGTCCGTGGAAAAGGGCGCCTCACCGCGCTTGTCGCGGGCGATCGGAATCTGGTGCTTCTCGGCGAAGGCGATGAGATCGGTGCGGGACTGGAACTCCCATTCACGCCAGGGGGCGATCACCGTGATGTCCGGCTCGAGGGCGTAATAGCCCAGTTCGAACCGCACCTGATCATTGCCCTTGCCGGTGGCGCCGTGACACACGGCGTCGGCCTTCATCTTGCGGGCGATCTCGATCTGCTTTTTCGCGATCAGCGGCCGGGCAATGGAGGTGCCGAGCAGATAAAGCCCTTCATATTGCGCATTGGCGCGGAACATCGGGAACACGTAATCGCGCACGAATTCCTCGCGCAGATCCTCGATGAAGATGTTCTCCGGCTTCACCCCGAGCAGCAGCGCCTTCTCGCGCGCCGGCGCCAGTTCCTCACCCTGCCCCAGATCGGCGGTGAAGGTGACCACCTCGGCCCCATATTCGGTCTGCAACCATTTGAGGATGATCGACGTGTCGAGACCGCCGGAATAGGCGAGAACGACGCGTTTGATGTCTTTTTTCGCGCGGGTCATTTTTGGCTCGGGTTCGGGTTTTTTCGCGCGGGACTATAGTCGGGCCGGGCGGGGAGGCAATGCGGAATTTGCCGGCGGCGGGGCGAGGCGGAAAGGCGCCGCGCCGCTGCTGCGATCCCGCTCCCCGACTTTCCTTTACCTTCCGAACGATCCTCGAAACCGGCTTGACGAATTCTGAACGCTTGGTGGGCAAACTGCCCAAATGCGAGAGATTGCCTGCCAATGTGACTGGCAGCTTGTGCATTGCTGCGGCGCCGCGCCGATTTGTCGCAGCAGAACTCCCTCGCCTTAGCGGCTTTTTAGCCGTTTAGAGCGTAGAAGGGGTTTAAAGACGCCGCAATGCAACATATTCTATGTGCAACGCACAAAGTCGCCGCGCTGGTCGCGACGGCTCGCCCCTGATCCGGAGGTCGACATGCAATCGATCCTGCAATGGTTCCAGGACTGGTCCGACGCCTGCGAATACGCCAAGGAATGCGCGCCGGACATGTCCTTCTGGACGCCGCATGAGCCCTATACCGCCCTCGCCGCCATCGCAGCCTTGTGCTGGCTGATCTGGCGGCGCAACGAAAGCGCGCTGGCCCGCGAGCATCGCGCTTTTGCGGCAAGTCGTGTCGGAGCGCGCTCCGCTCCCGTCGCAGCCCCCGCAGTGGCGCCGCTCGAGGCGGTGCTCGGCGAATTGCGCGGCGCGGCCTTCCTTCACAAGAAGAAAGCCGCCTGAGGCATTCGGCGCGCAGGATTTTGCGCGCCGAGCCTTCTCGCGCCTCGCCTTCTCACGCCGCGGCGATGACGGCGATCTCGACCTTGTAGTCGGGCGTGACCAGCTTTGCTTCGACCGTGGCGCGCGCCGGCGGGTTGGCCTTGTCGACCCACACGTCCCACACCTTGTTCATTTCGGCGAAGGTCGAGATGTCGGCGAGATAGATCGTCGCCGACAGGATATTCGCCTTTTCGCTGCCTGCCTCGGCCAGGATTTCGTCGATCAGTGCGAGGATTTCGTGGGTCTGGTCCTCCACCGAACCACCCTTCGCCTTGTCGGCCACCTGGCCCGCCGTGTAGATCACGTCGCCATGGATTGCCGCCTTGCTCATGCGCGGGCCGGGGCCAATTCGTCTGATCTTCGTCATCTCTGCTCCAGAAGGTTTGCGCCGGCGCGCGTGCGGCCGGGGTCGGCAACGGCTCTATTCGGATTTTTGGCGCACGGCTACCCTCACGACCACCCCGCCAGCTCCCGCCGCGCCAGTTGCGTCAGCAGCGCCAGACTCTCCGGAGAATCGTTGAGGCACGGCAGGCGCGCGAAATGTTCGCCGCCCTTCTCCAGAAACACATCACGCAGTTCGACGCCGATCTCTTCCAGCGTCTCCAGACAATCCGCGGAAAAGCCCGGCGCGACGATCGCCAGCCGCTTCACGCCTTTGGTCGCCAGCTCCTCCACGGTGACGCTGGTGTAGGGCTCCAGCCATTTCGCCGGGCCAAAGCGCGACTGGAAGGTGAGGCGGAACCGGTCTTCCGGGAGCCCCAATGCGGCGCGCAGCAGCCGGTGGGTTTCCTCGCAATGGGCGCGATAGGGGTCGCCGCGGTCGACCTGCGCCTGCGGCAGGCCGTGGAAAGAGGCAAGGATCACTTCCGGCTCGAAATCGAGCGCCGCCAACTCGCGCCGCATCTGCGCCGCCAGCGCATCGATATAGGCGGGATCGTCGTAATAGGGTGCGCCGATGCGCAGCGCCGGCTGGCGACGCATTTTGCCCAGCGCGCGAAAGGCTTCGTCGGCGACGGTCGCCGTGGTCGAGGCGGCATATTGCGGATAGAGCGGCAGCAGCGCGATGCGCTCGCAGCCCTTCGCTATCAGCGTATCGATCTGCGCCGGAATCGACGGCGCGCCGTAGCGCATGGCGAAATCGACGACCACATCCGGCCCGAGATCGAGCTTTTCGGCCTGTTTGCGGGTGATCGCCTTCAGCGGCCCTTCGCCGCCGTCTTTGGGCCAGATGGCGGCATAGGCGGCGGCGGATTTCTTCGGCCGGGTGTTGAGGATGAGGCCATGGAGCACCGGCAGCCACAGCGCCCGCGGCAGATCGACGACACGCGGATCGGCGAGGAATTGCGCGAGGTAGCGCCGCACCGAACGCGCATCCGGCGCGTCCGGCGTTCCGAGATTGACGAGCAGCAGTCCGATTTTCTTCGCCATGACCCCTCCACAATGCGGCTTATGACACGGCCGCGCTCGGCTGGGGAGGCGCATCCATCGACAAGCCGCGGCTGTTTTTCGCCGTGGCGTTGCGCTTACTTTTTCTCGGGCTCGGCCTTCTTGTCGACCGGAGCCGGCGCGGGGTGAGCGGCGTAGGGATTCGTGCCGACCGGAATCGGCGCCCTGGCCTCGTTCGACTTCGGCTCTTCCTTCACCGGCGCGGAGCCGGTGACCTGCGGCGTCTTCCAAGCTTCGGCGATGGCGGGAACAGCAATAGCGGACACACCTACGGCAGCGACCATGAAAGCTGTCGCCTTCACAGCGATCTTACGCATGTTTTTCTCCTGCAATGATCATTTCCCGGATTCGCGACCCGGACAGTAAGGTTTCCAGGCTGCCCCAACCCCGCTTCAAGGCCGTCTCACGCGGCTTTCTTCTCGGCAATGCCCACCAGCGTGCGCAAAATGCGCCGCGTCCCCGCGAGGCGCTGTTTCATCGTCGCGAATTCCTTGATGAACACCACGCGCATGTCCGGCCGCACCTTGGCGTCGCGGCCCTGTTCGGTGATGAAACGCGCGAGCCCGGCCGGATCGGCGAACAGATTTCCGCGGAACGAGACGATGAGCCCCTTCGGCCCGGCGTCGACCTTTTCGACATGCGCGCGCCGGCACAGCGCCTTGATGGCGACGATTTCCAGCAACTGCTCGACCTCTGGCGGAATCGGTCCGAAGCGGTCGATCATCTCGGCGGCGAAACTCTCGATGTCCTGATCGGTCTCGAGCGTGGAAAGGCGCCGATAGAGCTGCAAACGCAGCGAGAGGTCGGCGATGTAGTCTTCCGGGATCGTCACCGGCGCGCCGATGGCGATCGTCGGCGACCACGTCTCTTCCTGAGGCTCCTCGACCCCTGCCTTCAGCAGCGTGATCTGATCGGTCAGCATTTGCTGGTAAAGCTCGTAGCCGACCTCCTTGATATGACCGGACTGCTCGTCGCCGAGCAGATTGCCGGCGCCGCGAATGTCGAGGTCATGGCTCGCGAGCTGGAAGCCGGCGCCGAGTGTATCCAGCGACTGCAACACCTCGAGGCGCTTTTGTGCCTGCGGGGTGATCGGCTTGTTGGCCGGCGTCGTGAACAGCGCATAGGCTCTGGTCTTGCCGCGACCGACGCGCCCGCGCAGCTGATAGAGCTGCGCAAGCCCGAACATGTCGGCGCGCCACACGATGAGCGTGTTGGCGGTGGGAATGTCGAGCCCCGATTCGACGATGGTCGTCGACAGCAGAATGTCGAACTTGCCGTCGTAGAAGGCCGCCATCTTGTCTTCGAGTTCGGTCGGCGACATCTGCCCGTGCGCGACGACATATTTCGCCTCCGGCACATTTTCGCGAATGAAGGCGGCGGCGTCCGCGAGATCGTCGATGCGCGGGCACACGAAAAACGCCTGGCCTCCCCTGTATCTCTCGCGCAGCAACGCTTCGCGCACGATCAGCGCATCGAAGGGCGACACGAAACTGCGAACGGCGAGGCGATCGACAGGCGGCGTGGCGATCAGCGACAATTCGCGCACGCCGGTCATGGCCAGTTGCAGCGTGCGCGGGATCGGCGTCGCCGACAGCGTGAGCACATGCACTTCGGCGCGCAGTTCCTTCAGGCGCTCCTTGTGGCCGACGCCGAAATGCTGCTCTTCGTCAATGATGACGAGGCCGAGATCCTTGAACGACACGCCCTTGCCGAGCACGGCATGGGTGCCGACGAGAATGTCGATCGTTCCCTCCGCAAGACCCTTCTTCGTCTCGCGCGTTTCCGAGGCGGCGACCATGCGCGAGAGGCGGCCGATGCGGATCGGCAACCCCGAGAAACGCTGCGAAAACGTCTTGTAATGCTGGCGGGCGAGCAGCGTCGTCGGCGCGACGATGGCAACCTGCTTGCCGTTGATCGCCGCGCAGAAGGCGGCGCGCAGCGCGACTTCGGTCTTGCCGAAGCCGACATCGCCGCACACCAGCCGGTCCATCGGCCGCCCGGCGGCGAGATCGTCCAGCGTCGCCTCGATGGCGGCGAGCTGATCCTCGGTCTCGTCGTAAGGGAAGCGCGCTGAAAATTCGTCGTAGAGCCCTTCCGGCGGCGCCAGTTTGGGCGCGGCGCGCAGCATGCGCTGGGCGGCGATGGCGATGAGGCCGGCGGCCATTTCGCGGATGCGGTTCTTCATCCGCGCCTTGCGCGCCTGCCAGCCGGCGCCGCCCATGCGATCGAGCTGCGCCTCGGCGTCTTCGGTGCCGTAGCGCGACAGCAGCTCGAAATTTTCCACCGGCACGTAGAGCTTCTGCCCTTCGGCGTAATGGATTTCGAGATAGTCGCGGCGCACGCCATTGGTCTCGATCGTGTCGAGGCCGATGAAGCGGCCGATGCCGTAATCGACATGCACGACGAGATCGCCGGCGCTCATCGCCGCGACTTCGCTGAACAGGTTTTCGGCGCGTTTCGTCTTGCGACGGCGGCGCAGCAGCCGGTCGCCGAGAATGTCCTGCTCGCCGACGACGACGAGGCCGTCGGTCTCGAATCCATGTTCGACGCCGAGCACCGCCAGAGATACTGCGCCGGGTCCGCGCGCCAGCGCCAGCGCCAGCGACGAGACGGTCTGCACGTCGGAGAGGCCATGTTCGTGAAGCACATGGCCGAGACGTTCCGTGGAGCCTTCCGACCAGCCGGCGACGACCACGCTCTTTCGGGCCGCCCGCAGCGCTTCGACATGATCGACCGCCGCCTGGAAGACGTTCATCTCCGGCTCGTTGCGCTCGGGCGCGAAATCGCGGCCCGGCCGCGCGCCGCAATCCAGCGTCCCCTTGCCGACGCCCTCCGGCGCCGCAAACGGCGAAACCCGCGCGACGCCGCGCTGCTCCAGCGCGCTGCGCCAGTCGCCCTCGGTCAGATACAGCGCCGCCGGCGGCAGCGGCTTGTAGGTGCTGTTCGCGGGGTCGAGGTCGTGCGCCTCCTTGCGCGCCTCGTAATAATCGGTGATCTGCGCGAGCCGCTCCTTCGCCGCATCCTCGACGCGATCGTCGAGCAGCAGCGGCGCGCTTTCGAGATAATCGAACAGCGTGTCGAGCCGGTCGTGGAACAGCGGCAGCCAGTGCTCGACGCCCTGATGGCGGCGACCCTCGCTCACGGCCTCATAGAGCAGATCGCCGCGCGTCTGCCCGCCGAAGCGCTCCGCATAGGCCTGACGGAATCGCTTCATCGTCGCGGTCTCGAGCCGCACTTCGCTCATCGGCACGAGATCGAGCGCACGCAGTTGCCCGGTGGTCCGCTGGGTTTCCGGATCGAAAGCGCGGATCGACTCCAGCGTGTCGCCGAAGAAATCGAGCCGGATCGGCGCGGGCATTCCCGGCGCGAACAGATCGACGATGCCGCCGCGCTGGGCGTATTCGCCGGTCTCGCGCACCGTGCCGGAGCGCAGATAGCCGTTGCCCTCCAGCCAGCGGGCGAGCGAGTCGAGATCGACGACATTGCCCGGCGCCGCCGAAAAACTGTCGGCGGCGATCTTTGCGCGCGGCGGCACGCGTTGAAGCAGGCAATCGGCGGTGAGCGTCACCACCCGCGGCTTTTCGGCTGAGGAGCGAGCGCGGGCGAGTCGCGAAAGCGCAGTCATGCGTCGCGACACCACGGCGGCGTTGGGCGAGACGCGATCGTAGGGCTGGCAGTCCCAGGCCGGAATTTCCAGAATTTCGATATTGGGCTCGGCAAAGCGCAGCGCCTCGCGGAAGGCGGCGGAGCGCTGCTGGTCACGCGCCACATGCACCAGTGCGGCCGGTGATCCTTCCGCCTTCGGGGCCAGCAGGCGAGCGAGGTCGGCGGCGACGAAGGCGTCGAACCCTTCCGGCGCTCGTGCGAGCGACAGCGTTTCGCCGCGCTGCAGGCGCTGCACGGCGGCGGACAATTCAGCGGCGGCTTCGGCGAGGCGCGGTCGGCTCAATGGATCGGTCCGGAATGGGCGTGAAAGGCGCGGATGGCGTGAAAAAGCGGTGTGTCGTGCGCCGGCGCGACGGCTTCGGCGCCGCTGAACCAGCGAAAGGCGACATCGTCGTCGACATCGAGAAGCGCTTCGAAGGCGGCGAGCATTTGCGCATCGAGCGCGTCGAGCCGCGCGTCGGCGAAACCGCCGAGCAGGAGGTCCATCTCCCGCATGCCGCGGCGCCAGGCGCGGACCCGGATGCGTTTTCGACAAAGGTCGAGCGCCGATTGCGCGTCCTCGCCGCTCCCTGTCTCGATCATCTCTACGGTCACCGCTGCTGTCGCCGGCGCGCGCGACGACCGGCAATTTCGAGGGTGCGCTTGTAGGCTCCCCCCCGGATGCGCGCAAGGGAGGCGCTGGTGCGGCGGATGCGCCGCAGGCGGCCTCCCATCGCCCGCGTCTCGGCTGTATGCTGCAATCGGGCGGGGCTTCTCGGCTCTCGCCCCCAGACAAAGGGCCGCGGACAAGCGACGGCCCGGCAAGGGGGAGCCATGAATGACGGCGACATGCACAAGAGTGCGAAATTCTGGGGGCTGGTCGTGTTGATCTGGGTGTGCCTCGTTCTGGGAATCGAAAACATCATCCAGAAAGTCAATCTGCTGGTGCGCATGTCCGGGGGGTGACGCGGCGCGTCAGCCCTCCCGCAGCGCCGCGAGACGACGCTCCACCGGGACCGGCGGAGCGTGGCGCAGCCGCTCGATCTCGCGCCGCAATGTAGAAAACTCCACGGGTTTGGTGAGAATGGCGTCGACGCCAGCCTCGCGCGCTGCGCGGGCGTCCTCCTCGAGCGCGCTGGCGGTGAGCGCGAGGATCGGCGTGCGCCGCACCCCGCTGCGGTTTTCGGCGATGCGAATGCGCCGGGTCGCTTCGAGTCCGTCGAGTTCGGGCATGAACAGATCCATCAGGATCACGTCGTAGCCGTCGCTCCGGCCCTGCGCCGCCGCGCTGGCGCGCTCGACCGCCAGCAGACCGTTTTCCGCCCGCGTGACCGCGGCGCCGAGCTTTGCGAGGTGCCGGGTGACGATCAAGGCGTTGATATCGTTGTCCTCGGCGACGAGAATACGCACCCCATCGAGAACCGGCTCGGGCTCGGCGGTCGCGGCGGCCTTCGGCGCGCCAGGCGCCTCGCGGGTCAGGCGGGCGATCAGCGAGGCTGCGCGCACCGGCTTGACCAGCCAGCCGTCGAACCGCGCCAGCGCCGCTTCGCCGAAGGCGCGGCGCTCCAGTGGCGAGAACAGCAGGAACAGCTGCTCCGCGCCGCGCGCCCGCGCCGCTTCGGCCAGCCGCTCGATCGCGGCGGCGCCCAGCGCGCAATCGACGATGACCACGGCGCCGGCCGCCCGCTCCAGCGCCGCGAGGCCGGCGGCCTCGCCGGGCGCGATTTGCGCCGACGCGCCGGCCGCCGTCAGGCTGCGGGCGAGAACCGGCGCCTCGAAGCGGCTTTGCGCGACGATCAGCGCGTCGAGACCGGCCAGCACCGGCGCGGGCGGGGGCGGCGCGGCGCGGGTGGGGTCGACCGGCAGGGTGAAAACGAATGTCGTTCCGGCGCTGGAGCTCTTGTCGATGCCGAGCGCGCCGCCCATCGACGTGACCAGCCGCCGCGAAATGGCGAGGCCGAGGCCGGTGCCGCCGTGACGGCGGGAGGCGGAGGGGTCACCCTGTTCGAACTCCTCGAAAATCGCCTCCTGCACGGTCGGCGCAATGCCCGGACCGGTGTCCTCGACGGCAAAGCGCAGCCGGTCTTCGGCGTCGAAGCCGACGGAGAGGCAGACGCCGCCCTTTTCGGTGAAGGCGACGGCATTGCCGACCAGATTGACCAGCACCTGCCGCAGCCGGGCCGGATCGCCGACAACGTCGCGCGGCGCGTCGGGGCTGATGAAGCTGGCGATCTCCAGCGACTTGCCCTGGGCGCGCGGCGCCAGCAGTTCGACGACCCCCTCGACCAGCGGCGCCAGCGCGAAAATCTCGGATCGCAGCTCCAGCTTGCCGGCTTCGATCTTCGAAAAATCGAGAATGTCGTCGATGAGCTGGGCGAGCGAGCGGGCGGAGGCGCCCATCGCTTCGACATAGCTCGCCTGTTCGGCGTCGAGCCTGGTCATCGCCAGAAGCTGGGCGAGGCCGAGAATGCCGTTGAGCGGCGTGCGGATTTCGTGGCTGACAGTGGCCAGAAACCGCGATTTGGCGAGGCTGGCGGCCTCCGCCTTGTCACGGGCGGCGGCGGCGGCGCGCAGCTCCCAGATTTCGTCGCGCAGCGCTTCGAGTTCGAATTCGGTCAGACGCCGGCGGCGCCGGCGCAGAGCGACGGCCGCGAGCGCCGCGGCGATGGCGAGCGCCGAAAACAGGAAAACGACAGCGAGGTGATCGAGCACGAACAGGTTCCGGTCGAGGGTCGCGCGTAGTCTGCGCTCCGACGGTCAATCTTTCGTCAAGGCCGCGCGGACGGCCTCAGGCCGCCTGGCGATTTCCGGAGAGGCCCGCGCGGTAGGACAGCGCCTCGGCGAGATGGCGGCGCGACACCTCCTCGGCCCCGTCCAGATCGGCGATGGTGCGGGCAAGCTTGAGGACGCGGTGGAAGCCGCGCGCCGTCAGGCCGAAGCGCTCCGACGCTTCCCGCAGCAGCTGGGTTCCGGCCGGGTCGAGCCTGGCGACGGTTTCGATCACCCGCGCCGGCGCCGCCGCATTGGCGCCGCAGCCGGGTAGGCCCAAGGCGTCGTAGCGGGCGCGCTGGCGGGCCCGCGCCGCCGCCACCCGGCGCGCCGCTTCTCGCGAGCCTTCGGCGGGCGGCGGCAGGACAAGGTCGGCGGCCGAAACGGCGGGCACTTCGATCTGCACATCGAACCGGTCGAGCAGCGGGCCGGACAGCCGCGCCTGATATTGCGCGGCGCAGCGCTCGTTGGGCTGGCGGCGGCAGGCGAAGCCGGGGTCGAGCGCATGGCCGCAGCGGCAGGGATTCATGGCGGCGACGAGCTGGAAGTGTGCGGGATAGATGGCGCGGTGATTGGCCCGCACCACCGACACCTCGCCGGTCTCGAGCGGCTGCCGCAGGCTGTCCAGCGCCTGCGGCGAAAACTCCGGCAATTCGTCGAGAAACAGCACGCCGTGATGGGCGAGGGAGATTTCGCCGGGGCGGGCATGGGATCCGCCGCCGACCAACGCAGGCATGGAGGCGGAATGATGCGGCGCCCGGAACGGCCGCCGGTCGGTGAGTTCGCCCCCCGCGATCTCGCCCGCGACGGAATGGATCATCGACACTTCGAGCAGTTCCAGCGGCGTCAGCGGCGGCAGGATCGACGGCAGGCGCGCCGCCAGCATGGACTTTCCGGCCCCCGGCGGGCCGCTCATCAGCAGATTGTGGCCGCCCGCCGCGGCGATCTCCAGCGCCCGCTTGGCGCTTTCCTGCCCCTTGATGTCGGAAAGATCGGGCAGATCACCGGCGAGCTTTCGCACCGCCGGGGCGGGGCGCGACAGGGCCTGCGTCCCCTTGATGTGATTGACGAGCTGGATCAGCGAGCGCGGGGCGATCACCGGCATGTCGGCGGAGGCCCAGGCCGCCTCCGGTCCGCACTGGGCCGGGCAAATCAGCCCTTGGCCGCGCTGGTTGGCGGCCACCGCCGCGGGCAGGACGCCGGCCACCGGCGTGACGCTGCCGTCGAGCGCCAGTTCGCCGAGAATGGTGAAGCCTTCCAGAGCATCGGAGGGTATGGCGCCGATCGCCGCCATCACGCCCAGCGCGATGGGCAAATCGTAATGGCTGCCTTCCTTCGGCATGTCGGCGGGCGCGAGATTGACGGTGATGCGCTTGGCCGGGAGCGCCAGCCCCGAGGCGATAAGCGCGGCGCGCACCCGCTCGCGCGATTCCGCCACCGCCTTGTCGGCGAGGCCGACGATCATGAAGACGACATTGCCGCCGGAAATCTGCACCTGAACGTCGACGGGCTTCGCGTCGATGCCCTCGAATGCAACCGTCGAAAGACGAACGACCATGAGACGCCCCGCAAAATGCGCGCCAAACGCGCGCGCACAAAGCTAGGACAAGCCGCCTCGGGTTGCAAGAACAATCTGTGAACAAGGTCGCGAGAGCCGGCGCGAGCCCCGAGACTCCCGCATGGAGGCCTCACCCCCCGCGGTTCTTGCCCTTGTCGCTGAGCACGGCCGGCGCGTCGCCGAGGCCTTTCCTGATCTTGTCGAGGATCTTCGGCAGCTCTTCCGGCTCGGGATTGAGGTCGCGGGCGTGGTTCCACTGGAACTGCGCCTCGAGCTTGCGGCCGGTGCGCCAATAGGCGTCGCCCAGATGATCGTTGATCACCGGATCGGCTGGCTTGAGTTCGATCGCCCGCTCGAGTTCGCGCACCGCGTCGTCGTAACGCCCGAGCCGGTAATAGGCCCAGCCCAGACTGTCGACGACATAGCCGTCGCGCTGGCGCAGATCGACGGCGCGCCGCAGCATCTTGAAGGCTTCGTCGAGGTTCTTGCCCTGATCGACCCAGGAATAGCCGAGGTAATTGAGCACCAGCGGCTGATCGGGGTTGAGCGCCAGCGCGCGCTTCAAATCGGCTTCCGCGCCCGGCCAGTCCTTGCGCCGCTCATTGGAGATGCCGCGGTAGTAATAGACCAGCCACTGGCCCTTGTCGGGCTTTTGCTGCAGGTCGAGCACGCGGGTGTAGGTCGCCGCCGATTCCGAGAAGAGCTTGCGCGAGCGCTGCAGATTGCCGAGCGCGGTCAGCGCTTCCTGATTCTTCGGATTGCTGTCGACGACCCTGGAGAGATGGTCGCTCGCCTCTTTCTGCTTGCCGAGGATTTCCAGCAGCAAGGCCGCCTGCACGTCGGCGTTCACGCGCAGCGGGCTGTCGTCGGGCACGCTGCTGTAGAGGTCGATCGCCGTCTCTTCCTGCTTCAGCCGCTCGTAGACATCGCCGAGGGTGATGATGGCGAGGGCGTTGTCGGGCGCAAGGAACAGCGACATGCGCAGATAGATGAGCGAGGCGAGTTCGTCGCCCTGCCGGCCGCCGACGGCGCCGAGTCCGTAGAGCGCTTCGGCCGCGCCGTCCTCGATGCTGCGCACGAAGGGCGTCAACGTCTTGCCGGCGGCAAGATCGGTGAGGGCGGCGACCACGATCGGATGACCCGGCGCGGTTTCGTCGAAGGCCTTGTAAAGCGACTTCGCCTCTTCGCTCCGTCCCTGCGACGACAGGAAGCGGGCATAGGCGTCCACGAGACGCAGCGTGTTGCGCTCGCTGCCGTAAGCGGCCTTGAAGCGCTTCTCCGCCTCGGCTGTGTCTCCGGCGTAAGCCGCGATCAGCGCGGCGTGATAATCGCGGAACACCGCGAAGGCGTCGTCCTTCAGCGTGTCCAGTGACGCCAGCGCCTTTTTCGTATCCTTTGCGCCGGCGAGGCTCCAGGCCGAGAGCAGGGTGGAGGTGATGTCGTGCTGGTGATCGCCGGCGCCGCGCGCGAGCGCGGAGCGGGCTTTCGACCAGTTGTGCGCCTTGATGGCGTCGACGCCGAGCGTCAGCTGGGCGAGGCCGTTGTTCTTCTCATGCCGCAGCACGGCGTTGGCGAGGTCGACGGCCTGCGGGAGATCGCCATTGGCCAGCGCCGCGACGAAGGAGCGCTCGGCCAACTCCTTGTTGCGGGGGTCGACGCGCAGCGCCTCGCGAAAGAAGGTCGAGGCGGCGAGTGTGTCCCGCTCGGCGCCGGCGACGATGGCGGAGAGATAATTGCCCGACGGGCTGGACCCGACCTCGAAGGGGCGGGCGACGACGAGCGTGTCGCGCGCCGAGGCCGCCGCCGGCGCGGAAAAGCCCGCAGCGAGGGCGACAATGGCAAGGCAGCCGTGGGATCGACGTTTCGAAGCGGAAAGAAAGGGCACGGCGCGCATCCTGTTGGAAACCGGCCGCAGCGTGACCGATTCGGACGCCCCCGGCAAGGCGAGGCCCCGGCGAGGCGCGCGGGCCTCGCGAGACTGTCGAACCACCGACGCGTCTCCGGCGGCAATCGCTGCAACGGAAAACACGGTCGTTTTTCGCGCCGGAAGATGGCGCTTTTGCGGTCGGCGCGCAAATTCGCCGGCAGACGGGAGGGCCAGCGGTCTTTACGTTCCGGAAAGCACGTGGCGCGATCGGCGATCAAAAATGTATTGAGCCTGTCGCAGCCATAGTATTCTTGCGATCAGCGCAACACATCGGAAACCTTGACATCATGATTACGGGCGATCGAACTGTCGATACGGGCGAGGGTTTTGCTGGCGCTCTGATGGCGCGCGCGGCGGCGCGTCTCGACCGCCGCGCCTTTCTGCGCGGTTCCGTTCTGGGTCTCGGGGCGCTGGGGCTCGGCGGCTGCGCGTCCGACGCCCTGCGCGCCGAAGCGGCGAAGCTCTACGGGCCCCTCCCGCACGAGAAATTCCCCATTCCCGCGGTCGATATCTCGAAGATCGATCCGAAATATTTCCGCCAGAAGGTGCCGTACGCCAGCAAGGAGGCGCCCGGCACGATCATCATCGATCCCGCCAATTACTTCGTCTACCGCATCGAGGGCGACGGCATGGCCACGCGCTACGGCGCCAATGTGGGCCGCGACGGCTTCCGCTGGAGCGGCGATGTCTATGTCGGCCGCAAGGCCGAATGGCCGACCTGGACGCCGCCAAAGGAAATGATCGCCCGCCAGCCGGAAGCCGCCAAATACGCCCGCGGCATGCCCGGCGGCCTCGAAAACCCGCTCGGCGCCCGCGTGCTCTACCTCTACAAGAACGGCGCCTACACGGTCTTCACCATCTACAGCACCAGCGACCCCGACACGATCGGCGCCGGCATCACCAGCGGCTGCACGGGGCTGCTGAGCCAGGACATGATCGATTTATACGAGAGGACGCCGGTGGGGACGAAGGTGGTGATGTTGAAGGCGTAGGGGGGCAATGGCGCTAAGGCGGCGGACTTTTGTGTGCTTCCGCTTATGACCCGAAGCCGCCCCTATGCAAAGCCGATTCTGACTTCCGCTGTGGCGTAGAGCGGTCGTTAGCTCACAAACGCTGTGCGTGGGACAGACCAGCACAAAATTCGCTTGAATAAATGAATAGCTCGGTTCAAGCTATGAATACGGTATCTGTGCCTACCCACGGATAGTTGCGAGATTCGATTCCGGAGATTTCCCATGTCTGAACGCCCTATGATCTTTTTCAATATTGGATGGATGAAACGCTATAAAGGGCCCGCCGCCGACGACCGAACCGTCGGTAATCACGGCCATTTACAAGACCACGACCACGGACACGAGGTTTTCAACTTCGCTTCAAAGTCGGGACGGTGCTTTGGTTACGCTCCGGTCAAAGGACTACGATTGCGTGAACATTTCAAAGGGTCTACATTGCCTGACTACATCGATGATGTCGACGTAGTTTGGGTTGCTCGCCTACTCGGCAACCGCTCGGAGCAGCGAATTGGAAAAAATCTAATAGTCGGTGCTTATCGACACGCAAGACTGTTTTCGAAACCACAATTCGGCATACCGCATCTGGGATACTCGATAGGAAACGATCGGATCGGCTATATTGCCGAAGCGGCGAGCAAAGATTGTATATTCCTTCCACCGGGTGCCAGAAATTTTCAAATACCCACAAGCAAGGTGCTTGCAGGGGGGCTTGGCCAGAGCACGGTTTGGTATGGTGCCAACTCCAAGTTTCGATCCCTTGCACGCGCATATCTTGACGAACTGACAAAATCAGGCGCGAAACCATTCAAGCCGCCGAAAGCGGTCAAGAAGCTTCCGCGCAACCACGATAGCGAAGCGCGCCGGCAGATCGAGAAAGCAGCAGTCGACCACGCCATTGAATTCTATTCGTCCCCTGCGGGCGGCTCGTTCGGCGTAGTGAGCGTAGAGACAAAAGCAAGAGGATGGGATCTGGAGGCCACAAACGGTGCGAACAAGTTGCTGATCGAGGTGAAAGGATTGGGCGGCCATGAAGTTATGGCTGAACTTACCCCGAACGAGTTTGCCAAGATGCGTCATCCCGGTCACCGCAAGCAATACGTGGTCTACATCGTAACAGGGGCTCTCGACGAAACCCCCGTTGCCCATGTGTTTCGTTTCAAGAAAGGTTCTTGGCTCTCTGCAGATGGCCGTGAACTGACCGTAGAACCGAAAGAAGGCGCTATTATTTCAGTTAGTTGAACCGGCGCGACAACGGGCAAACTGAATCGGAAATTCAGTCCGCTGCAATAGCCCATTCGGATGCTCTACGTAGCAAGATCGAACGGCAGCGACCGGTCGGACACGGTCATTAATGGCCGAACCATCGCGTTTCCGCTTTGGCGCATCCCGGATAATCCCCCCTCAATCCTCCGACAACCGCGACTTCCCCGGCCCCTTCGGCCCCGCCCCCAGCGGCGCCATGTCGTGCACCCCCGTCCGCGCCCGCCGCGCGGCGCCAGTCAGCACTTCAAAAAACCGCTCCACATCCGGCTCATGGGTGCGGTGGTTGATGATCGCCGCGCGGATGGCGGGGGCGCCGTCCAGAATTGTCAGGGACGGGGCCGCTTCGCCACGCACATGCAGGTCCATGACGATTTCGCGGGCCAGCGCCCCGTCCGGATCGTCGGCGACGCCGAAACAGACGATGTTGAGCGTCACCGGCGCGCGCAGCGCGAACTCCGGCGACGCCTCGATCAGCGCCTCGAGCTTCTTGGCCATACGGCAGGTCTGCTCGAGACATTCGCCCAGCCGCTTCGCGCCGAAGGTCTCGATGGTGAACCAGGTTTTCAGCGCGCGAAAGCCGCGCGAGAGATCGGGGCCAAGATCGCAGGGCCAGGTTTCCCCGGCCGCCAGCCCGCGCGGGGCGCGCGAGAGGTACGCGGCGTTGGCGGCGAAGGCGCGGCGATGCGCGACCGGATCGCGCACCAGAAAGAAGCCGGCGTCATAGGGCACATGCGCCCATTTGTGGAAATCGAAGGCGATGCTGTCGGCCCGCTCCAGCCCGCGCACCAGCGGCGCGAGTTTGGGCGACAGCGCCGCCAGCGCCCCGAAGGCGCCGTCGACATGGAACCACAGATCCTCGCTATGGGCGACATCGGCAAGGCGCGAGAGCCGGTCGATCGCGCCGGTGTCCACCGTGCCGGCGGTGCCCACCACCAGAAAGGGTCGATGGCCGGCGGCGCGGTCGGCGGCGATGGCGTGTTTCAGCTCGCTGATCCGCATGGCGCGGTTCTCGTCCGAGGAGATCAGCCGCAGATGGCGGGCGCCGAGGCCGGCCAGCTCCATCGCCTGCCGCACGCAATTATGGGCTTCGCGCGAGGCATAGGCGATCAGCTGCCCTTCCTTGGCGCACAGGCCGTTGAGCCGCACGTCCTTGTCGCCATAGGCGGCGTCGCGCGCGACCAGCAGCGACAGGAAATTGGCCATCGACGCGCCGGTGACGAAAATGCCGCTGGCCTCGGGCGGGAAGCCGAAGGCCTGCGCCATCCAGCGGGCGATCTGCCGCTCCACGTCGATGGCGATATGGTTGCGGCCGCCGCAATTGGCGTTGAGCCCGGCGGCCAGCATCTCCGCCACCATGCCGACCGGCGTGCCGGCGCCCTGCACCCAGCCCATGAACAGCGGATGGGTGTTGAAGGAGGCGTAGGGCTTGATGTGCGCGTCGAACTCCGCCAGCACATCGGCGAAGGGGCGGCCCTCCTGCGGGAGGTCGCGCGCAAAACGGGCCTTCGTCTCCGGCGGCGCCTCGCGCCAGACGGGACGATCGCGCACGCCCTGCATCCAGTCGAGGATCGACTCGAGCGCGCCATGCGCGTCCTTGCGGAAGGCGTCCCAGTCTTCGGGATCGAGATCGACGGGGTCGCTCATATCGGAGCGCCCGCCGGCCCCGAGCCTGCCGGTCTGGCCGCAAAATCAGTGGTCATTCCCCGCGCGTCTCCGGGCCGATCCGACGCTCTGCCATAATCGGCTTGGCGGCCGGGCGCAACTTGCCGGCGCCGGACCCTGGTTCCGGCGTTCAGCCGACGGGGCAGGAAACCCCGGTTCCGCCGAGGCCGCAATAGCCCGCGGGGTTTTTGGCGAGATATTGCTGATGATAGCTTTCCGCGTAATAGAACGCCGGCGCCGGCGCCGGCGCGATCTGTGTGGTGATCGGCGGCAGGCCGCGGGCGGTGAGCGCCGCCTCATAAGCGGCGCGCGAGGCCTCGGCCGCCGCCGCCTGCTCCGGCGTGGTCGTGAAGATCGCGGACCGATACTGCGTGCCGACATCGTTTCCCTGCCGCATGCCCTGCGTCGGATCGTGCGATTCCCAGAACAGGCGCAGGAGCGCGTCGAAGCCAAGGCGCGTCGGATCATAGGCGACCAGCACGACTTCGGCATGGCCGGTCCGCCCGGTGCAGACGTCGTCATAGGTGGGGTTTTTCGTCGTTCCGCCGGCATAGCCGACCGCGGTGATCCAGACGCCCTCGCCGGCTTGCCAGAACTTGCGTTCGGCGCCCCAGAAACAGCCCATGCCCAGCAGCACAGTCTCGATCCCGGCCGGGAAGGGCGGATCGAGCAGGCGCCCGTTCACGAAATGGCGCACGCCATGGTCGACGGGCGCGGCGTGATCAGACGGGGCGGGGCGGGAGAGGAGCTGTTCGAAGATGGTCATGGGCCGCTTATCTATGCTGCGCTGCGGCCGCGACAAGGCGTGCGCCGTCACTCGGCTTCGGGATCGTCGCGGTGGCTGAGAACGATCGCCGCCGCGCCCAGCGCTCCGAGAGCGAGGCTGGCCGGCGCCAGCAGCAAAGCGGACACCGCCGGGTCCCACAGGAAGCCCGAGCTGCGCGCGCCAAAGGCGTCGATCGCCGCCGGCCCGCCAGGGGCGAGCGCCGCGAGGGCGCGGCCGAGCGAAGTGAAATACAGCCCCCCGCCCGCCACCGACCGAGTCCCGTCGACAACGAGCGCCGCGAAGGCGAGGACGACGAGGAGGAGACCGAGGAGGCGGGTGAGGATGCGGAGCATGGGTGAACAGGTTAGGCGGGTCGGTCGAGGAAGTCGATGCTCTGCCATTCTTCGGCGCCGTCGTGAAGCGGTGGATTGCAGTGACGGTGGCGCGCTTCGCGCTCTCCGGAATGTGCGGTTTCGCACTGTTGCTCGGGTGAATGCCTGTATTCTCCCGTCATGACGCGTCGATGCGTCACCCGGACAGGAGATTGCCATGATGAAATCCGCGACGATCGCAGTCGCTCTCTTCTCCACTGCGCTTGCGACGCCAGCGCTCTCGGCCACCACGGCATTCCTCTCCCGCAACGGAGCCGGGACCATATGCACGCTCGCCGCGCCCTGCACCAGCATGGACGCCGCGATCGCCGCGGCCGGCGCCGGGGGCGAAGTCGTCTGCCTCGACAAGTACAAATACGGAAGCGCCAACAACATCGCCGCGTCGGTGACCATCTCCTGCGGCGACGGCCTGTGGGACACCTCGCTGCCGCTGGTCAACATCAGCACGCCGGCGAACAGCAAGGTCGTCATCGAGGGGCTTGTCGGAGACTGCCTCGGTGCGGTTTGCGGCACGATCATGAACTTTTCCGGCCAGGGCGACCTGGAATTGCGCCGCGTGAGCATCGGCCACTCGGGCGGGTCGGGCGCGACTGGCCTGAGTTTCGCGCCGAGCGGCCCCGCCTCCCTGACGGTGACGGATTCGTATTTCTACGACATGCCGCAGTACGGCATTCTGGTTAAGCCTGCGTCCGGCGCGACCTCGGTGACGATCCGCAACTCCACGCTCTCGAGGAACGGGCAGCATGGCGTTGCGTTCCAGCCGGGTGTGGGCGCCAATGTCATCGCCAACCTCGTCAACGTCGTCGCGGCAGGCAACTCCGTCGGCGTATCTGCGAGCGATCGCGCCCACGTGACCATCGACAGCAGCGCCATGAACCAGAATGCCTTTCACGGTTTTCTGGGCTACTCGGCCAGCGCCGCCAGTGTCTTGAACATCAAGAATTCCGTCGCCCACGGCAATGCTTCACATGGGATCGTAGGGAGCGGCGCAGCCGCCTATGTGACCATGACGAAGACCCTGGTCACAGGCAACGGCGCCGGGGTCGCCGGATATGCCGGCGCGTCCGTCCTGTCCTTCGGCGACAACCAGCTTTTCGCCAATGGCGTCAACGGCGCCCCGACCGGAAGCGTCGCCCAGCAATAGGCCGGGGCTCAAATACGCCGAGGAATCTCCACCTCTCGGCCGCCCGGTGACATGGCGGCGGGTGCGGTTGCGGGATAATCTGGGTGCGGGTCGGCTTCGGACTCTGGCCCGCGGCTCCAGGGATGGACCGCGGGCCTCGGTCCGGCGTGGCCCGTCCCTTCACGACAATCGCCGACTATCTGCGGCTGTTGCCGGCTGCGGCGTTCGACCATACGAGCGACGGCTTTCAGGTCCAGTTCTCGGGCGCGGCGCGATCTATCTCCAGGCCAAGCCTGTGAATGGATTGCATCGTCGCCGCGCGCCTCGCAACGATCGCTTGCGCCCGCGCTTTGCCTTTCCCTGCGCCAGCGCTAACATGCCGCGTCGGCGCGCCCGTGGGCGGCCGCAAACACGGGGCCGCGCCATGACTTTGCTCATTCTTCTCGCCATCGTCGTCGTCGCCGGCCTGTGGCTGCTCGGCGCCTACAACGGACTCGTCGCCATGCGGCAGCGGGCGAAACAGGCCTTTTCCGACATTTCCGTGCAGCTCAAGCAGCGGCACGACCTCATCCCCAATCTGGTCGAGACGGTGAAGGGCTATGCCGCGCACGAGAAGGGCACGCTCGAGGCCGTGATCGCCGCCCGCAATGCCGCCGCCTCCGCGCAGGGGCCGGCGCAGCAGGGCGCGGCGGAAGGGGCGCTGACCGGCGCCATATCGCGCCTCGTCGCGCTGTCGGAGGCCTATCCGGATCTGAAAGCCAATCAGAACTTCCAGCAGTTGCAGGGCGAACTCGCCGACATCGAGAACAAGATCGCCGCCGCGCGGCGCTTCCTCAACAACGCCGTCGCCGAATACAACGCCGCGCGCGAAGCCGTGCCCGGCGTGTTCATCGCGCAGCGCTTCGCCTTCCAGCCGCTGGATTATTTCGAACTCGGCGAGGCGGAGCAGAAGGCGGTCGAAGAGGCGCCGAAAGTCCAGTTCTGACCGCCTCGGGAAGCGCGCATGTTCGCGGCGTATGGCCTTTACACCCACATCCGCGCCAACCGGCTGCGCACGATTTTTCTGCTCGCCGGTTTCGTGGCGCTGCTGCACGCGCTGCTGTTTTCCTTCGCGCTGATCTTCGAGGCGACGACGGCGCCTGACGGCGCGTCGCTCGAATGGATTCTGCGGCGCGCGGGAAACGACATGATCCGCGGCTGGCCGATCGCCGTCGGCGCGGCGCTGATCTGGTTCGCCATCGCTTTTTTCTTCCATCAGCAGATGATCGATTATGCGACCGGCGCCCACGGCGTCACCCGCGAGGAAGCGCCGCGCCTCTACAATCTGCTCGAGAACCTCTGCATCTCGCGCGGCATTCCTATCCCGTCGCTGCAGATCGTCGAGGACGAGGCGCTCAACGCCTATGCCTCCGGCATCAGCGAAGGCCATTACAATGTCGCCGTCACCCGCGGCCTGCTCGACAGCCTCACCGACGCCGAAATCGAAGCCGTGCTGGCCCATGAGCTTACCCATATCCGCAATCGCGACGTGCGGCTGATGGTGGTGGCAGTGATCTTCGCGGGCATCTTCGCCTTCGTCGGCGATCTGATGTTCCGGAACTGGAACTTTCCCTTCGGCTTCTCCCCGCAGCGGCCGAGCCAGCGCGAGGACCGGCGCGGCGACGGCGGCGCGATGTTTGCGATTCTCATCGCGCTGCTGGTGATCCTGCTCAGCTGGGGCGCCTCGGTGCTGATCCGCTTCGCTCTGTCACGCACCCGCGAATATCTCGCCGACGCCGGTTCGGTGGAGCTGACGAAGAATCCGGATGCGCTGATTTCGGCGCTGCGCAAGATCGAGACGCATGCGGCGATTCCGTCGATGCCCTCGCGCCTGCATGGCTTTTTCATCGAGAGCCCGGCGGCGCCGACGCAGGCGAGCTGGTTCGCGACGCATCCGTCGGTCGAGGATCGGGTGCAGGCGCTGATCGCCTATGGCGGCGGCGCCGAGACGGTGCCGCTCCCGCCCCCTGCGGGCGGGGTTCCCGCTGCGCCACGCGGGCCATGGGGCGCGCCGCAGTAACCGCGGCGGCAATGTTCAGTAATACCAGATGCCGTTGATCTCGACGCCATGCGGCGCCTGACGCGGCGCGGGCTTGTAGACCGGCGCCTGTCCGTCGCCGCCGAACGAGCAGCCGTTGCAGCCGCCGCCATAGCCGCCATAACCCTGCTGCGGCCCGGCGGCGTTCGCGCCCGCCGGATACTGCCCGGATCCGGCCCGTGGATCGCGCGGCCCGTCGAAGCGGCGATCATGCCTGTCGTCGTCGCGCCTGTCATTGTCGTGTCTGTCGCGGTCGCGCCAATCGTCGCTCCGCCTGTCTCCGCCGCGACGATCTCCGTCACGGCGTTCGCCGACACGCCGATCGAGATCGATCGGCCCCCCGCCGCCGCGCCGGCCACCGCGCCGCGTCGTCCGGCCGGGCGCGTCCTGTCCGAAATCCGTCACCGCCGGCCGATCTCCCGCGGGCGGCGCGGACTGGGCGAGCGCGAATTGCGCGGCGCCGAGCGCGCTCGCGACCACGAGAATGAGTTTCGGCGAATAGCGAATCATGGCTTGGCCCCGGTTGCAGAGCCAGCGAACGATCCGGGGCTGTCGCGGCGCTGACCGTACTCGGTCGCTCAGGCAAAAGCCTCCGGCGCGGGGACGGGCCGCGCCGGAGGTCTTTGAGCCGGACGTTCCCTCCGACGCGGCTCTCTCGGTTGCCGCGCAGGAAGAGCAGGTCGCATCCAGCCTCAACCGACAGCCCGCAACTTGCGGGCGGAGGAAGCTGCCGACGGCTTGGCGACGCGTGTTTCCTGAAGCGTGAAGCGGCTGACCGCCTCGGCGAGCCGGCCGGCTTCGCTGCGCAGCCCCACGGTCGCGGCGGAGGTTTCCTCCACCATGGCGGCGTTGTGCTGCGTGGCCTGATCCATCTGATTGACGGCGACGTTGATCTGGGTCAGCGCGGCGGCCTGATCCTTGGCGCCTTCGGCGATGCGGCCGACGACCACGGCGGCTTCCGACACTTTCTGCACGATCGCCGCCAGAGCTTCACCGGTGTTGTTGACCGCCGCCACCCCTTGCCCGACCTGCGCCGTCGACGCAGCAATCAGCGTGTTGATTTCCTTGGCGGCTTCGGCCGACCTCTGGGCGAGGGCGCGCACCTCGGAGGCGACCACCGCAAAGCCCTTTCCGGCGTCACCCGCTCGCGCCGCCTCGACGCCGGCGTTGAGCGCGAGGAGGTTGGTCTGGAAGGCGATCTCGTCGATGACGCTGACGATCTGGCCGATGTCGCGCGAGGATTTCTCGATGGCGCTCATCGCGCGGATGGCGTTGGCGACGATGTCGCCGCTCTTTTCCGCCTGCTCGCGCGTCGCCGCAACGATGGAATCGGCGTTGCGGGTGTTCTTCGCCGCATCTTCGACCGAATGGGTGATTTCTCCCAAGGCCGCGGCAGTCTCCTCTAGCCCGGCGGCCTGCGATTCCGTGCGGCGGGCGAGATCGTTGGCGGCGTGCGAAATCTCGTCGGCGACATTGGCGACCACATCGACGGAATGCGCCACTTCGCCGAACGACTCGCTGAGGCTGGAGACTGCAAGCTCGAAATTTTGCTTCAGCGTATCGAACTGCGGCGCGAGATCGGCGTCGATTCTGGCGCGCAGATCACCCGCTGCGAGTTGCGACAGGGCCGCGCTCAAAGCGTCCAGCGCGCGTGTCTGTTCGAGTTCTGCGGCGGCGCGTGTCTCCTCGGCGAGGCGGCGTCTTTCTTCGAGTTCGTCGAGATAGACGGAGATCGACAGATTCATGTCGAGCAGCGCGGATTTGACCAGAATGCCAAGATCGCGCGCCAGCTCCTCGCTTTTGGCGGCGCCGAAGAATCGCGGGCGGCGGCTCTCGACAACCGAGGCGACGAGACCCTCCAGCACGATGGCGTAGGCGTCGATATACCAGTTCGGCGCAAGACCGAGTCGTGCATGGGTCTTGCCGACGGCGCGCACGGACTGCGAATAGCTGTCGGTGAACTCTGCGTCGGTGAGTTTCGTCCAGTGCTGCGCCTGTTTCTGCTGCGCGGCGGCCATATGCGCCTCGCCGGAAAAGAACGGCGCGAGCTTGGGCGTATTGCGGGCCTTTGCATAGAATTTGCCGAGCGCTTCGCCGATGTTTTCGGAGATCAGCGGACCGAGCGCGCGCAGTCGCGCCCTCGCCTCGGTATCCATATCCAGAAACGACAGACTTTCGTCGATGTCGACCGAGGCTTTGGCGCTGTGTGACGAAATACTCATGTGGCGACTCGGCCTCCATGGCGCCGACGGGGGTCGGACGCGTGGTTTGGGAGTAGGGGGCGGATCATCCGCGCGAAGGACTGGCGTCATGCCGATCGGAGAAAGATCCGACCTTCGCGATTCGGGAGCGGGACGTTTCTGGCGCTACGCGCGCTTCGTTCCGATGATATTTTAATGATATCGGCATTCATGCGGCCACGGTAGTGGCGGGAAGTACGGATCGCTGCGGTCGACACGGGCGTCGGGCGTCAGCGCGGCTCGCAGCGAATGTCGATATGGGCGTCCTGGTCCTGCGAAGACATTCGTTTCGACAAGCGGCGGCCGAGCGCAATGGTCGGCCGCTCGACGGACTCGAACAGCAACAGGCAGGCGGCGACGACGCAGAGAAGGCCTAAAAGCAGGGAGCCGGCGTCGATATCGACGAAATCCGGCCCATTCGGCAATTGCTGCCAGAGATAGATGGAATAGGTCGCTGCGCCCAGCGCGGTCATCGGCCGCGCCGACAGCAGGCGCTCTAGGCGGGTTCCGGCGCGGCCCGACAGCGTCACCATGACGGGAACTGCGACAATGTGCAGCAGCCGGTACCAGGCGATGAGTTCGGCCCGGGTCGCTTCGTCAGCCCCCAGCGCAGCGACGGCGCTGCGCGGAAGGAACACCACCAGCGTCGCGGCGATCAGCGCCGCGTCACCCCGGCGCCCGAACAGCTTCTGCCAACGGGCGCCCATCCGCGCCGTGGCGTAGCCGGCGAAGAACAGTCCATAGGCGACGAGGCAGCCGATCGTGCCGATCCACCAGATCGTGAAGGCAAAGGGAACCGCCACCGCCAGCGCGGCGATCGCCATCAGCGTCGGCCGCGGCGCGCGCCCCAGTTCCACGAAGGCGAAGACCAGGGGAAACAGCAGATAGAATTGCTGCTCGAAGGCGAGGCTCCAGGTGTGGCCGGCATACCAGCCGCACTGCGCCAACACGGTCGTCGAATTGCACAGATAGAGCGAGGCGGCGACGAAATCGCCGGCGGAAAAATCGATGGCGCCGATGACGCCGAGAATGGCGCAGCCGCCGAGATAGAGCATCAGCGGCGGCGCGATGCGGAACAAGCGCCGCACATAGAACGCGGCCGGCGAGAAATCGCCGCTGCCTGCGGCTTCTCTCAGAGACGTCAGGGAGACGACATGGCCGCTGATGAAGAAAAAGACAAAGACGCCGACTTCGCCATATTCGCCGAGCACGCCGAGACCATGCTCCGCGTAGAATCGGCCGATCTGCCGGTTCATGCCGACATGATCGAGCAGCACCAGCGCGAGAGCCGCGACGCGCCAGCCGTCCAGATAGGCGATCCGGCCATCCGGCGCGGGCGAGCGTCCAACCATCGAATCGTTACCCCCAGGCGCCCGGAACCGGGGCGGCAGGCCTCGCAATATTAGGTGGAGCAACCTGTTGCAAGACTTGCCGCCCCTCAGCGCGGGACGCCGGGATGGCCGGCGTCATGCGGTCTGGCTGTACCATTCGTAAGCGGCCGAAGCCTGCCTCGGCGTCGGCACGGCCGAGGCGCGGGGCGGGGCCGTGAAATCCTCCGGGGGATCCGCCGCTTCCGGTCCGGTCGCCGGTTTTGCCGTCGCAGGGGGCGCGGTGGAGCGGTCCGCAGCCCCGGCCGGAGCGAGGCCGGCGAGAGAGATCGGTGAGATGGCCATGGGCGATTCGCATTGCGCCCGCCGCCTTCATGGCGGCGCGAGAGCCGCGGCGCGACCCCTTGCCGGCTGCGCTTCGCCGGCGCCGAACGATCTCGGCCCATTCCCTATAGGCCCGCCCGTCTTAAGGCCTTCGCAAATCGATGTTTCGAATGCGCGGCAATCCTGCGCTGCGGGCGCGAAGTGGAAAAAAGTTTGTCACGCTGCGGCGCGGCGACTAGTGTTGCGCGAGATTTATGGCAGCGGCGCGAGGAAAGGCTTTCCCATGATGAACAGCAAATATTCGGCGTTTTTCGGTCTCGCGGCTGCTGCGGTCGTTCTGGGCGCCGCGCCGGCGCATGCGGCGTCCTGCGGGCACACAGGCGCCGGCTTCGAGACCTGGAAACAGGAATTCGCGCAGGAGGCCAGCGCCCAGGGCGTCGGCCAGGCCGGGCTCGCGGCCCTGCAAACGACCCATTACAACGCAGCCACCATCTCCGCCGACCGCGGCCAGAAGAGCTTCCATCTCTCGCTCGAGCAGTTCATGAGCAAGCGCGGCGCCTCGGCGATCATCGCCCGTGGCCGCTCGCTCAAGCAGTCGCAGGCGGGGCTGTTCTCGCAGATCAAGGCCCGTTACGGCGTGCCGGCCGGACCGCTGCTGGCGATCTGGGGCATGGAGACGGGCTTTGGCGCTGTTCACGGCAATCAGCACGCGCTCTCCGCCGTGGCGACGCTGGCCTATGACTGCCGCCGGTCGGATTATTTCACTGACCAGCTCTACGCCGCACTGCAGCTGATCGACCGCGGCGCGCTGTCTCCTTCCGCCCGCGGCTCGATGCACGGGGAAATCGGTCAGACGCAGTTTTTGCCGAAAAACATCCTGCAATATGGCACGGGCGGCAGCCTCGACAACGCCGGGCCGGCGCTGATGGCCACCGCCAATTTCCTCCACGCTCACGGCTGGCAGGCCGGCGCCGGCTATCAGCCGGGCGAGACCAATTTCGCGGCGATCCAGGCCTGGAACGCGGCGACGGTCTACGAGCGCGCCATCGCCATCATCGGCCAGAAGATCGACGGCGGCGCGGGCGACGAGTGATCCGGTCGCGGATCGACAAGGTCGGACGCCGCGCTCCAGAACCATCGCCATTCCGAATCTCGCCCGTGTCACGGCGCGGCCTGCACCCGCGCCGCCGCCTCCGTTGCGGCTCATGGACAAGCAATCGTTTTGCCGGGAATGATGTCCAGGCTCATCATTCGCGTCTGTATTTTTTGCTTGTCAAATCCTGATTTCTGACAGATACTGATTTTTCCTGTATACGGATACGAGACTGGCCGTATATTCCACTCTAACTTCGTACGAAATTAGAGTGTGAAGAGCGTGCATTTGTTGATACGGCTGCCGATGGAGTATCCATTGAATCCGGCGATCATCATAGCAAGCTTTATTTTGCCAAGCCTTATAGATGAGTTAGGGAAAGACGCGAGCGGAGTGCTCGGCGGTCAGGTGGAGCAAATTTTACGGAGACTCACCGGCGTCGAAAATCTGGCGGACATGCAGCAAAAACTTGCTGCGTCGCCAGAGTTGGAATCTTCGATTCGGCTTGAGCTTGAAAAGGTTGTTCGACAATCAAAGCTGGCGTCATCCGCGATTGCGTCGACCAGTGCACATCCGGAAATTCCCGGATTGTCTGAGCCAGGCAAAGTCGGCGACGACAAAAGCAGTCCCGAAACGGATGAAAGCGACGACGAATCCGATATAACCTATAGTCTCGTGCAACTTGACGACACAAGCGACGCTCGCGCCGCCTTTACCGAACTTGTTCAATTGAACAATCCGATACAATGGACGCCGCCGATCGTTTCCTATCTTGTCGTGATTGGTTTCTTCGGCGCGATTTTCATGTTTTTGCGCGGCGACGCACGTCTTCCTCCCGGTTCGGCCGGTCCACAGATCGCCAATCTGATGCTCGGCGCCCTGGCGGCCGGATTTGCGACAGTTCTCAATTTTTGGCTGGGATCTTCGTTCGGGTCCCGCAAGAAGGACGCGGCCGACGCGACGGCGAAATCCATTGCGCAAGCCACGGACCTCGGCGGCGCGCGGCCGCCGCCGCTCCAGCCCGGAGCGACAGAGCCGACTCCGCCGACCGGCCCTGTCCCCGATTCCGGCAAGACGACGGAAAAACCAGCCGCTTCGACGAGTTCCGTCGTCAAGGTGGCGCGCATTCCGGCGTCGGGCATTCCCGACGACATCGTCAAGTTCGCCCAGGACTCCCAGAAAAAATGGCGCCTGCCGGCGTCCGTGACTCTCGCGCAATATGGGCTCGAGAGTGGATGGGGCAGGCACATGCCGGCCGGCAGCAACAATCCGTTCGGCATGAAGGTCAGCGAAAGCAGCAATCTGCCCTTTGTCACGTCCATGACCCGGGAGGAAGGCAGGAGCGGCGGCACGTTTTCCTTGCCGCAAAGGTTCCGCAAATTCGCGAGCATCGGCGAAGCGTTCGACGCCCACGCAAAACTGATCTGCACCAACCCGGCGTACCACGCCGCACAGCAAGTGATTGCCGATCCGAACGCCGTGGCGAAGGCGCTGACCGGCGTCTACGCCACCGATCACATGTACGGAACCAAGCTGATCGCGCAAATGAAACTGCATGATCTCTATCAGTTCGATCTGCCGCCGGGTCTCGTGACTCGCGTGAAGCAGGCCTTGAGCTGACGACGCGATCGCGCCCCTGTCCGGGAGACGTAGCTTGACTGATTACATCGAACTCGTGGCGACGAAGCTCCCGGAGCTCATTGCGATTCTCGACAGGGACGAAAGCGGGCAGGCCTTGGCCGCGGTCGAAACGGCGATCAAGGACGTGACCGGCGCCGCCACGGTCGAAGAAGCCGCCGCCAAGCTGGCCGATCCGGGCAATCTCATCCAGATCAAGTCTCGCGTGGCGCAAATCGCGCTCGCCGTCGCGAGACCGGCGGCCGGCGTTTCTGCACAGGACGCGACTGCCGAGACTGCGGGAAAGGCGGCTCCCGCAAAAAAAGACGCCGACGCCTCGGGGCAAGACGCGTCCGCTCCTGCGGCGGCGCGTCGTCGACGCGTCGACAGCGATCCGCAATACAACGTCATCCAGCTCAAAAACACCGAGGATGCTCGAAAAACGCTTCGCGAAATCATCAAGCTCCACGGCGCGAGTTCGATGACGGCGTCCATCATATCGATAATGGTCGTCTGCGCATTCTTCGCGGTCCTTTACATGGTCCTGAATCCCGGAAGCGGGAAGCCGCTCTCCGAGACGGTGGAGCCCGACGCCTTGCAAGTCATCAATATCTTGCTGGGCACGCTCGCGACCGGCTTCGCCACCGTGCTCAATTTCTGGCTTGGCTCCTCGCTCGGATCGCAACGCAAGGACGCGACCGCGGCGCAGGCGGACGCCGTGGAGCAACTGCAGACATTGCAAGACCCGAAGGCGCCTGCGCCGACGGCTGGCGGCGCGAAGGGCCCGGTCGTCGACGCGGGCGCGCCGGATGCCTCGCGTCCCCCGGCTCACGACACGAAACATCCCACCGAACACGGGCCGACCGACAAGCGCGCCGGACCTCCCCCTGTCGACGTGCCGGAGGATGGGACGGGCAAGGACCTGCCCGCGGACGAGGCGACACAGCATCTCGAAAAAATGTCGGAACGGCCGAAACCGGTTCCGGCCGCGAAGCCGGTTCCTCCCGCCCACAGTTCAACTCCGATCGACAAACGATTCTGGCCCGTGAAGACCAGTCTTCCTCAGGCGCGCGTCGTGTCGTTCGAGTCCGCGAAAGGCGAATTTGTCGGGCGACAATCCCGCTGTTTCACGGCTGACAGAAACCCGGGACGGTTTCATTGCGGAGTCGATCTCTTCGCGACACGCGGCGACAGGGTGTTCGCCTGCGAGGACGGAAAAATCGTGGCCTTTCAAAGATTCTATCGAAGCAAGGCCGGTGACATGTCTTTCGCGCTGCTGATAGAGCATGCGGACTTCGTGATAAATTACGGCGAGGTCGCAGCCACGTCCATGTCCGAGTTCCAATGGGAAGTCGGCAGTCGCGTCCAGGCGGGGCAACCGATCGCATCGATCAGCGGCACGGACATGCTCCACTTCGAAACCTACGTCCTGGGCACAAGACAGACGAGCCCCTGGTTTCACGGACAACCCCAGCCGCCGTCGCTGCTCAATCCCACGTCCTATCTGCTCGAATTGTCGATCTTGCCCGAGCGGTGACCGCGCTCCAGGCCGACGCCGGAGCCGGCTACGCCGCCAGATCCGCCACCACCGCGTCCAGCACCGGGAACCCTTCCGAGCTCACCCGCAGGCGGTTGTCGCGCAGAACTTCCACGAGGCCGTCGCCGACGAGCTCCGAGATGCGGGAGGCGGCCAGCTTGCGGCCGGCGAGGAGGTGGTAGCGCTGGGGGTCGATGCCTTCGCGCAGGCGCAGGCCCATAAGCAGGAACTCGTCGCCCTCCTGCTCCGGCGAGAGCTGCTCGTCCTCGACGATGCCGTGGCCTTCCGTCTCGACGCAGGTGAGCCACATCTCGGGGTGGCGCTCGCAGGCCTGGGCGCGGCGGCCCTTGCCGGGCAGCACCAGACGGCCATGGGCGCCGGGGCCGATGCCGGCATATTCGCCGTAGCGCCAGTAGACGAGATTGTGCCGGCACTCGCCGCCGGGCCGGGCGTGATTGGAGACTTCATAGGACGGCATGCCGGCGCGCAGCGTCGCCTCCTGCGTCACGTCCCAAAGGGCGCGCTGCGTGTCGGGATCGGGGACGACCAGCTTGCCGGCGTTGAACATGCGCTCGAACATCGTGTCCGGTTCGATGGTGAGCTGATAGAGCGAGAGATGCTCGGGCGCGCGCTGAAGGGCGAGGTCCAGTTCCTTGCGCCACTGCGCCGGAGTTTGATCCGGACGGGCGTAAATGAGATCGAAGGAGGCGCGCTCGAACACGCTGGTCGCCACATCCAGCGCCGCCAGCGCCTCCGCCACCGAATGCTGGCGGCCGAGATTGCGCAGATCGATGTCGTTGAGCGCCTGCACGCCGAGCGAGACGCGGTTGACGCCGGCCGCCTTGAAGCTCTTGAAGCGTGAGGCTTCGACGCTGGTGGGGTTGGCCTCCAGCGTGACCTCGACGTTTCTGGCGATGGTCCAGTGTTTGGCGATGGAATCGAGAATCGCCTGCACGGTGGAAGGCGCCATCAGCGACGGCGTGCCGCCGCCAAAGAAGATCGACGTCACTTCGCGTCCCGGCGCGAGCGCGGCGCGATGGGCGATTTCGGCGCGATAGGCGTCGACGAATCGGTCTTCGTCAACGTCGCCGCGGCGCACATGACTGTTGAAGTCGCAGTAGGGGCACTTCGACAGGCAGAACGGCCAATGGACGTAGACGCCGAAGCCGGGGTCGAAGGGATTGCGAATCGCTGCGCTCATGCGCCTCTTATCGCATGGCCACAGGCCGCGGTCACGCCGGGACGCCAGCGCTTTTCTCGAAATTGCCGCTGGCTCCGGCCTGCCCAACGATCGGAGAGGCGCGGCGGCTGCGCGCCGCAAAATCGGCCTGGAGGCGTGCATGCGGACCCGAATCGTAAAATTTGCCCCGGCCGACGGAACCGGCTATGGCTTGAAGGTTCACCCCTTGTTTCGACCCGTCGACGACAGAGGCGCCGCTTTGACCGTTTCCAAGACCCCCCTCCTCGACCGAGTCCCCACGCCGAAAGAACTGCGCGAGCTCCATCCCGGCCAGTTGCCGCAACTGGCGGAAGAACTGCGCCGCGAAACCGTCGACGCGGTTTCGGTCACCGGCGGACATCTCGGCGCGGGGCTGGGCGTCGTCGAGCTGACGGTGGCGCTGCACTATGTGTTCGACACGCCGCGCGACAAGATCATCTGGGACGTGGGCCACCAGACTTATCCCCACAAGATTCTCACCGGACGACGCGACCGCATCCGCACGCTGCGCACGGGCGGCGGGCTCTCCGGCTTCACCAAGCGGGCGGAAAGCGACTACGACGCTTTTGGCGCCGGCCACTCCTCCACGTCGATTTCGGCCGGCCTCGGCATGGCCGTGGCGCGCGACCTCGCCGAGGGTGACAATCATGTCGTCGCGGTGATCGGCGATTCGTCGATGTCGGCCGGCATGGCCTATGAGGCGCTCAACAACGCTGGCGCGCTCGATTCCCGCCTGATCGTCATTCTCAACGACAACGACATGTCGATCGCCCCGCCGACCGGCGCCATGTCGGCCTATCTGGCGCGTCTAGTCTCCGGCGGCGCCTATCGCTCGATCCGCGACGCCGCCAAGCAGCTTGCCTCGCATCTGCCGCGCTTCCTCTACGACAAGGCGCGCAAGGCCGAGGAGTTTTCCCGCAGCTTCATCACCGGCGGGACCATGTTCGAGGAGCTGGGCTTTTATTATGTCGGCCCGATCGACGGACACAATCTCGACCATCTGCTGCCGGTGCTGATCAATGTCCGCGACAAGGACGACGGCCCGGTGCTGGTGCATGTCGTGACCAAGAAGGGCAAGGGTTACGCCCCGGCCGAAGAATCCGACGACAAATATCACGGCGTCCAGAAGTTCGACGTGGCCACCGGCAAGCAGTTCAAGCCCAAGGCCAACGCCCCCTCCTACACCAATGTGTTCGCCAAGGGGCTGGTCGCCGAGGCCGAGCGCGACGACAAGATCGTCGCCATCACCGCGGCGATGCCCGGCGGCACCGGCCTCGACCTGTTCGGCAAGCATTTCCCCGAACGCACCTTCGATGTCGCCATCGCCGAGCAGCATGCGGTGACCTTCGCCGCCGGTCTCGCCTGCGAGGGATACAAGCCCTTCGTGGCGCTCTATTCCACCTTCCTGCAGCGCGGCTACGATCAGGTCGTCCATGATGTGGCGATCCAGCATCTGCCGGTCCGCTTCGCGATCGACCGCGCCGGTCTCGTCGGCGCCGACGGCCCGACCCACGCCGGCGCTTTCGACATCGCCTATCTCGCCTGCCTGCCGGGCATGGTGGTGATGGCGCCCGCCGACGAAGGCGAACTGATGCATATGGTCGCCACCGCCGCCGCGCATGACGATGGTCCGATCGCCTTCCGCTATCCGCGCGGCGAGGGCGTCGGCGTCGACCTGCCCGAGCGCGGCGACGTTCTGGAGATCGGCAAGGGCCGCATCGTGCGGGAGGGAACGCAGGTCGCGTTGCTGTCGCTCGGCACGCGGCTCGCCGATGCGCTCAAGGCGGCGGAGGAACTCGAGAGTTACGGGATTTCCGTCACCGTCGCCGATGCGCGCTTCGCCAAGCCGGTCGATCGCGATCTGGTGCGGCGGCTGGCTGCGGGTCACGAGGTTCTGCTCACCATCGAGGAAGGCTCGATCGGCGGCTTTGGCTCGCAGGTCGCGCAGGTCCTCACCGACGATGGTCTGCTCGACGGCGCCCGCGGCGTCTTCAAGTTCCGCAGCATGACCCTGCCCGACAGCTACATCGACCATGACAAGCACGAGCTGATGCTGGCGCGGGCGCAGCTCGACGCCAAGGCGATCATCGCCAGAGCGTTGGAGCTGATGGGTCGGGAAGAGGGCGCCAGCCGGGTACTGACCGCCTGAAGCAGCAGGCGTTTGCGGGGAGTTCCATTCCTCGCAAACGCGTTTGGCCGATTACAGAGGCCGCAGCGCCAGCGGCTTGCCTTCCTTGGCGTCGCGGCGCCACAGACCGCCGGGGCCCCGGTCGAACCATGCCTTGTGGCCCTTGCGGGCGGTGAGCGCGAGACGCCCGCGATCCATCGACCAGCCGACGGGGTCGAAAATCACGACGCCATTGTCCCGGCAGGCGGGGGCGAGCTGCGCCTTGAAGCCGCCCGGACCATGGGCGCGATTGTCGAGCGTGAGCATGCAGCCCGTTTCCTTGCCGTCCCCGCGCAGGATCGAATAGCGGCCCGCCGCCTCATTGGAGGAGGCGTGCGAACCCGCAGCCTGCGCCCCGCCGGATGCAGTCGCGAGGACAAGCCCTAGGCTCAACGCAGGCCAAATGCGCATGGACATGGTGATTTGCTCCGGAGCGGGCGGGAATCGAACGTTATTTTGCCCTTTTCCCGCGCTTTTTCCAAGACGTTGTTCCTGGCGGCGCCGAAGATTTGCGGCTTTGCGCGGCGCGCGCGGACCGACTATTGAGGAGCTGGACGGTCTTGCGCCGCAGACCGGGAAATACGGAACGGTTCCAGAATGGACGAGGTCGCCCTCGCTTTGGCCGAACGCTCGGCCCCGCGCTACACGAGCTACCCCACCGCGCCGCACTTTGTAAAAAGCGTCGACGGCGACACCATGCGCGGCTGGCTCGCGGCGCTGCCGGAAACGGCCAGCCTCTCGCTCTATTTCCATGTGCCCTTCTGCAAGGAAATCTGCGCCTATTGCGGCTGTCACACCAAGGCGCTGCGGCAGGACGCGCCGCTCACCGCCTACAAGGAAACGCTGCTGCGGGAGATCGAACTCACCGCCGGCGCGACCAAAGCGCGGCGCGTGACCAGCATTCACTGGGGCGGCGGCACGCCCTCCATGCTCGGGCCGGCGCGCTTTGCGGAAATCTCCGAATATATTCGCGACTATTTCTCGATCGGCCCCGACACCGAACATGCGATCGAACTCGATCCGCGTCTCGTCGATGCGGCGCTGGTGGAGGCGCTGACGCGCGCGGGCGTGAACCGCGCGTCGCTGGGCGCGCAGGATTTCAATCCGCATGTGCAGGAGGCCTCGGGTCGCATCCAGCCGTTCGAGCAAGTGGCGCGGAGCGTGAGCTTGCTGCGGGCCGGGGGCATCGGCGCCGTCAATCTCGATCTGATGTATGGCCTGCCAAAGCAGAGCGTCGCGGATGCGCGGCGCACGGCGGAACTGGCCGCGAGTCTGGCGCCGACGCGGCTGGCGGTGTTCGGCTATGCGCATGTGCCCTGGTTCAAGACGCATCAAAAGCTCATCGACGCGTCGACGCTGGCGGGCGCCGCCGAGCGGCTGGAGCAGGCGCGCGTGGTGCGCGAGACGCTGGAGGCGGCGGGCTATGTCGCCATCGGCCTCGACCATTTCGCAAAGCCGGATGATCCCATGGCGATCGCTGCGCGCGAAAAGCGGCTGCGCCGGAATTTTCAGGGCTACACCACCGACGCCGCCGACGCGCTGCTGCCCTTCGGCGTCTCGTCGATCGGGAGGCTCCCGCAAGGCTATGTCGGCAACGCCGCGGATCTCGCGGGCTGGCGGCGGGCGATCGAGGCCGGGGTGTTTTCGACCAACCGCGGGCTGGCGCTGACGCGGGACGATGAAGCCCGGGCCGCCGTGATCGAACGGCTGATGTGCGATTTCGAGGTGGATTGGGGCGCTGTGGCGCTGGCGCATGGCTTCGCGGAAGACGCCTTCGACGCCGCCCGCGCGGAGCTGGAGACGTTGGCGGGGCAGGGGCTGGTGACGTTGGCGGGGCGCAAGGTGGTGGTGACCGAAGCCGGGCGCCCGTTCTCGCGGCTGGCCGCGGCGGCGTTCGACGCGTATCTGGACAAGGGCGCGGCAAGGCATTCGGCGGCGGTGTGAGGGGGGGAGGCGTCGAGGCGCCCCGGCGGGGTTCCATAATGAGCTTTCCGCGACTCAGCCCTTCCACGTGCGCCCCGTTGCGGCGGTTAACGGAACGGGCTTATGCGATAGCGACGTGGTATCTCGCGCCCTTTCCAAAAAAGCGGTATTGGTGCACTCTAGGCTTGGCGATAAAACTTTAATCACGCCGGTCTGCCGGTGGAGACAAGATATGCCGAAATTGCCGGTCTCAGAAATTCACTTTGTTTGTCGTGGCGCGCTTCGCGTCGAAAAGACCCCAGGACGTTTCACGAGTAAATGGTGGCCAATCGCCCGCAGGCATCTTCGCGAAGGCATTGTATTTGCCCTGCATGAAGACATGAGCGAACCCTCTTATTTGCAAGGCATTCTGACGGGTGATTATACCGAGAATCGGAGTGGAAAGGTTTGCGTCACAGTCAGGCACTCGGATGAACGGCTTCCGTGGCCAGCCGGGAAAGCAAAACGAGGTCGAAGGTACAAATACGCTGAAGACGCCGATCACGCAGAACCTTTAGATGACACCTATAATGATTTAGGTGTTGACTCCTCCTTATTGGGGAGCGACGGAACACCTCGCTTCGAAAGGAAAGGTTCCGGTGTGAAGCGCGACCCTGCGGTAAGGAGAGAAGTTATCCGGCGGGCAACGAATGGATGCGAACGCGCGTCATGTGCCGACAACAGGCGTTATAGTGGCTTCTTAGACGTTCATCATATTCTTGGCGTGGAAAAAAGTGATCGGGTATGGACTTGCGTTGCGCTCTGTCCCAACTGCCATCGGGACGCGCATTACGCGCCGGCTTGCGAGGCGCTCAACACTGAGTTGCTTGAATTTGCTTCCCAGTTTCGTCCGGGCAGTCGCGCCTAGGGCAAAAATCAAGACTTTCGGGGCGCGCGCCGTGTCTTTGGAAATCACTGTGTTTCGGCGTGCAAACCTCTGTTGCGAAAGCCGGGGAGAAGCGCCCTCGATTTTCGCGCGACGTCTTCGCAAACGAAGCGATGAGACAGGGACCGCGCGCCTGTGGCGTGCATTGCCCGGACCGCGCGTCTCGAGGCGCGAGCGCGCAAAGCGCGTCTGGAGCGAATGTCCATCAGGCGCGCCCATCCAGCAATTCTAACTCGTCGTCTGCACGCGGGGCTCAGCCTTGGATCTGTTTTGCGATTTCGGGGGGCGGTTTGGAGTTTATGAGGGTGGTCATGAGGGTTCGCCAGTCTGGAAAGACCAGATAGGC
>Ga0265331_10000384_pt1 | contig 45999 bp, 51 predicted proteins | sample 41923metaG_FD_202088 | JGI IMG/M metagenome (GOLD analysis project Ga0265331, IMG submission 202088) | Rhizosphere microbial communities from Carex aquatilis grown in University of Washington, Seatle, WA, United States - 4-19-23 metaG | ecosystem: Host-associated > Plants > Roots > Rhizosphere... | reverse complement strand
AATCCGGTAACACACTAGAAATATACTCATATGAGCGATCTATCGAAATTCGTGAAGGACAACGCAGAGGTCATAAAGGCAGAAATGGTCTGTCGGGTATGGCTTCTGGTGGAGGCAATCCACTATCACCCCAAGAATTCGAAGGAAAGCGCAAAGATAACGCGTCCCGCGCATCTATGGCTTTTAGACGGCTTATCCTATCTAACCTTGGAGGATCTGAATTACCTATACTCATTACTTGTACATACGAGGAGAACCAAACTGACATCAAGCAAGGATACGCGGATTTCACAGCTTTTGTCCAAGCTCTCCGCTATAAATACGGACCACTTTTCCGGTACATCGCAGTTCCAGAATTTCAAAAGCGTGGAGCCGTTCATTTCCACGCTCTGTTCTGGGGACTACCCGAAACCACGGTTGAAACAGAGAGATATACCCGACTGGTTGCAGAGATGTGGGGACACGGATTCGTCTACGTCAAAATGACCGATGGAAATGAGAAGCTCTCATCATACCTCGCAAAATATATGGCTAAGTCATTTATCGATTACAGACTGAAGAATCAGAAGGCTTACAGCTGCTCTCGTAACCTTCTTCGTCCTCAGATCGTCGGTGGCATGAATAACTTCACCCTCGATGTGATCGCCCAAGAACTTGGAGCAACCGGAGAGCCTACTGTAGACAAAACGTATGACACTCACTGGCTCGGAAAAGCGCACTATCGCGTCTACAATCTTGACTGATTATTTTTTCGGAATACAATTCTAGTAATTACATTCTCATAATCACATTATCAACCTAATTTATTTTAACTTCATGAAATATATTCTATATTGCAGAAAATCTACTGATACCGAAGATCGCCAAGTGCTTTCTCTTGATTCGCAGGAGAAAGAGCTACTTGCTATTGCTGAAAAGCTAAATCTGAAGATCATAAAGGTATTCAAAGAAAGTCGAACCGCCAAAGAAGCTGGCAGACCTATTTTCAATGAGGTAATTCAAATGATCAATGCCGGCAAAGCTGACGCTATCCTCTGTTGGAAGCTAGATAGGTTGGCTCGTAACTTTATCGACGGTGGATTAGTTATGGATATGCTTCAGAAAGGCATCATCAAAGAAATACGCACCTATGAGGCTATCCATTTACCTAACGAGACTTCATTCATTTTGGCTATGCAATTCGGTATGGCTAACCAATACAGCCGAGATCTAAGCGTTAATGTAAAGCGTGGTAATCGAGAAAAGCTAGCTCGTGGCGAATGGCCTAACCATGCACCCTTCGGATATTTGAATGATAAACCCACCAAGACAATTACTATTGATCCTATTCGTTGCAAGTATGTCGTTCGCGCATTTCAACTATATGCTACTGGTCGCTACGGCTTCAATGAGATAGCCAAAATCCTCTATGAAGAAGGATTACGAACTTCATCTGGTAAGAAAGTATACCGCGGACACATTCACCGCTTCATCAGTCAACCATTCTACTGTGGTCTTATGCTTCGTGAAGGTAAATACTATCCGGGCAAACATCAGCCTCTTATTTCAAAGCAATTATTCGATGATGCCCAAAATGTTTTACATAACAAAAATCGTCCAAGACTTCAGAAGAAATTCTTTGCTCTTCGAGGATTCTTGAAATGCGAAAACTGCGACTGTGCATATACCGCCTCTACCAAAAAGGGCCATGATTACTATTACTGCACCAACGGAAAAGGTCATTGCGAAGCTCATTTGAAATATATGCGTGAGGCCAAGATATATGAACTAATCGCCCCAGTTCTCGATCAGCTCCGTTATGACGAAGAAGTTATTGACATCATGTATAACGCCGCTAAGGAAAGACAACTTCAAGATAATAGCTATGTAGAATCGATCGTAACTTCATGCCAGAACCGTCTAGAATCGCTCAAGGCAAAAGAAAATCGTCTACTCGATACATTCCTTGATGGACAAATTTCAAAGGAAATCTACGACGCTAAAGTCTTGGAAATCCATAACGAAAAAGTCTGCGCCGAAAAACAGATGAGCGAAGCCAAAACCAAGAACGACATTTTGACTTTGGAACCGACCAGAGAAGCATTTTTACTTGGAAACAGAGCCATGAAAAATTTTGTAGATGGAAATGACGACGAAAAGCGTATCATTGCTTCAAAGATACTTTGGAACCTTTTTATGAAAGACGGAAATATCGCTCAAGTGAGCTACAGAAGTCCGTACGACATCATGGCAAAAGCACCCAAAACAGGTGATATTAAAACTTTGCTGCGGGACTTGGACTCGAACCAAGATAACGACCTCCAGAGGGTCGCGTCCTACCATTAGACGATCCCGCAAGAGGAACGTAGGGAGAGGATAGCGTAAAAATCGACGAGAGGCAATGTGCGGGAGAGGCCGCAACGAGGCCCTGAGGGGCACTACGACGCAGTCGTTACCGCGAGCGCGAGGGCGCAGACGATAGCTCCCACCAGGCCGATCTTCTGATGCCTCTGGAGCCGCTCCTTGCCTACGAAGATGCCGAGGAGGACGGCGATGACGATGGAGCTCTCGGAGAGGCCGGTGGCGATGGCGATGGGCACCAGGGTCATGGCCACGGCATAGGCGACCCAGGCGATATTCTCCGAGACCGCCATAGTGAGGAGCGGCGAGAGGCCTGTGCGGATGTCGCGGACCATCTGGCCGGTCTTGCCGCGAAGGACGATGGCCAGGCCGCTCGCCACGGCGATGATGAGGTTGGTCGCGAACATCGACATGATCGGATCGGTCACCCTCCCTCCCCAGCCGATCAGGAAGTCCGCAAAGCCGAGGATGAACGACCCTGCGGCGAACATGAAGACGCCCTTCTCGAGGAAGATCTTCCGGGAGAGGCGGGTCTCGCGGAACGAGACCATGAAGAGGCAGACCACCAGGACCGCGATGGTAGCACCCTGGAGCCAGGTGATATGGTCGCCGAGGACGAAGAAGGCCATGACCGATGCCGCTACGATCTCTATGGAGTAGAGCGGCTCGAGCACGGAGATCTTGCCCTTCTTGAAAGCCTCGAAATTGAGCAAGGTCGAAGCGAGGAGCATCAGGCCGGCCGAGAGCAGGATGAGCATGGACTCGAGAGGTCCCTGGAAGAGCGGCGCGATATTCCGGTAGGTGAACGGCAGGAGGATGAGGGCGCCGAACGCCGTCAGGACGAAGAGCGTCTCCCAGTCGCCGAGCCTGCGAGCATTCTTCTGGATCATGAAGTCCCCGATGCCCCATCCGAGCATCGCGGCGAACGCCAGAGCTATGCCTGTGGTTGCGGTCATATCAATGGCGCGAACGATGCCCGTGCGGCTTCCTCGGCACACCACCGATCGGTGACAGGTGGGCGTGGTGGTGGCGCATCATGGTCTGATACATCACCCAGGCGATGAAGAGCGGCACGGAGCAGATGACGATGGTCCATGTCGGCCCCAGCGGGCCATAGATGAAGCCCGCGACGATGGGGCCGATGGCCCAGCCGGCGTCCTGGAAGAGATTGATGATGCCGGAGACTGCCCCGTCCTCGGCGTGATCCTTGTCGAGGGTATGGAGCCACGCCCACAGGGCCAGTGCCGAGAGCTCGTCGCCCGTCGTAGCCAGGAATCCGAAGAGGAGGAAGAGCCAGCTGAAATCCATGCCTGTAGCGGCGGCGGCTACGGCGAAGAGGAGCAGGCCGGCGAAGACAAGCCGGCGCTTGTTGGCGCGGTCGGCCAAGGTGCCGAGGAGCCAGCCGAGGACGATGACCGAGAAATCGAAGATGCCCAGGCCGAAGCCGAGAGCCTCTGAATTGGCCTGCCCGGCCATGACCAGGGGCACCGCGAACCAGACCGCCCCGTAGAAGATGCCTCCGGCCATGCCCGAGGCCAGGAGCATGCCCGAGGCGGGGTTGAGGCGCGTCATCATGCGCACGGCGCTCGAGAGGGCGTGGCGGCGGATGTAGTGGTGCTGGGCGCCGATCTTGGTCTCGGCGGTAGCCTTCATAGTATCGCGAGGCGCGAGCATCATGGCCACGAGGGCGATCGCAAGGAGCGCGAAGAGGACCACGCCTATGAGCTGCGGCGACATGAGCAGAGCGAACGGCAGGGCTACCGTGGAGAGGACGATGCCGAGAGAGCCGAACATGTCCTTGAGCGACATGAAGCGGCCTGCGTTGTGGTGCGTCGCGTGTGAGAGAGCATATGCATTCGTGCCTGGCCCGAAGAAGAGCCAGCCGAAGGTCGACAGGATCATGCTCAGGATATAGGTAACCATCGTCAGGCCGAACATGTAGCAGATGGCCGCCAGGAGGAAGACGGCGGTGGTGATGGCTAGGAAACGGCGGTAGCCCCAGCGGTCGAGGATCTTGCCGGCGGGCACGTCGAGCAGGAATTGGACGATCGAGCCGCCGCCCATGACGAGGCCCACCACCCAGAGCGGCAGGAGCTTCTCGCCGAGGGGCGACACCAGGGCGTAGTGCAGGCCTCCCCCGAACTTGAAGAAGATCATGAATATCCAGAATGGCAGGAAACGGGTGAACATAAAAAATTAGTGCTTCCCTGCCCCCTCTTTACTCTTATCTCTATTCTCTTTACTCCTTCCCTTCGCTGCTTTCATGAATGCCGTGAACAATGGGTGCGGAGCGAGCGGACGGGCCAGGAGCTCGGGATGGAACTGGGTACCGAGGAAGAACGGATGCTGGCCCGCGCCCGTGCCACGCGGCAATTCGGCGATCTCCATGAGGGTGCCGTCAGGCGAGCGTCCGGAAAAGGCGAGGCCTCCCTTCTCCAGGCGCTCGATATATTTCGGGTTGACCTCGTAGCGATGGCGATGGCGCTCCTTGATCGTTGCGACGCCCTTGGCAGGAATGCGGCCTGCGGCAAGATATGCGGCATGCGCGACAGTGCCGGGCGTGAGCCGCGCCGGATAGAGGCCGAGGCGCATCGAGCCTCCGTAGTCCTTGTCGGCGAGCTTCTTCTTCTGGTCGGGCATGATGTCGATGATGAGATGCGGAGCCTGAGGGTCGATCTCGGCGGTATGCGCGCCCTTGAGCCCGAGGACGTGGCGGGCGTATTCGATGGTCATGAGCTGCATGCCGTAGCAGAGGCCGAAGTACGGTATCTGGTGCTCGCGGGCATAGCGGATGACGGCGAGCTTGCCCTCGATGCCGGTCTCGCCGAAGCCGCCGGGGACGATGATGCCGTCGTAGCCGTCGAGCGCCGAGAAGTCAGGCTCGGCTGTCTCGAAGTCTCTGGAATTCACAGTGCTGATGACTGCCTTGACCCCGTTGGCATAGGCCGAGAATTTGACCGCTTCGAGGACCGACAGATACGAATCGGACAGGATGAAATCTCCGGTATTGAAATACTTGCCGACGATGGCGATCCTGACCTCCGGCCGAGAGCTGTCCTTGATGCCCCGGGCCATCTTCCGCCAATCGGCGAGATATGATGAGGTCGCCCTCCTCGGCGGGAGGCCGAGCGCCTTGAGGATGAGGTCGCTCAGGTGGTCTTTCTCGAAGTTGAGCGGCACATCGTAGATGCTCTCGATATCAGGAGCCGAGATGACGTGCCTGGGCTCGACATTGCAGGTGAAGGCGATCTTGTCCTTGCGCTTCTGATCCACGCTGTGCGGGCCGCGGGCGATGATCATGTCTGCCTGGACGCCATGGCCGTTGAGCTGCTTCACGGCGTTCTGGGTCGGCTTGGACTTCATCTCGCCGATCGTGCCGGGCACGGGCAGGTACGAGACGAGCACGAAGAGCACATCGTGCGGATGGCGGATCTTGATGACGCGGGCCGCCTCGATGAACATGACGTTCTGATAGTCGCCGATGGTGCCGCCGATCTCGACGACCGTCACCTCGGACTTGTTGGCTCGGGCGCTCTCTTCGATGCGCTCCACGATCTCCTCGCGGACATGGTCGGCGTCGACGAATCGGCCGCCGTACTGGAGGGCGCGCTCCTTGTCGATGACGGTCTTGTAGACCATGCCGCTCGTCATATAGTCGGCATTAGTCAGGTCGCGGTTCAGGAAGCGCTCGTAGTTGCCCATGTCCTGATCGGTCTCGAGCCCGCTGTCCAGCACGAATACTTCCCCGTGTTCGGTCGGGTTCATAGTGCCCGCATCGACGTTGAGATAGGGGTCGACCTTGACCAGATTTACAGAGACACCCTTCGAGGTGAGAAGGGTGCCGATGGACGAGGTGACTATTCCCTTGCCGACGCCTGACATGACGCCGCCGATGACAAAGATGTACTTGTGTGGAGCCCGGGTGCGGGACGCTCGCGGCTTTTTATTCATGGGAGGAGTATACAATAATGGAAAATAATATCCAATCGCACAGGGTTCGGCCGAGGCATGATCGTGGCCAGTGTGGGTTTTTCGGAGAAGAGCGGGTTTTTGGAGAAGAGTGCGAGATACTCAGTTTGCTCGGTTCACTCAGATTGCTCAGAAAATATCATGTACACATTTTGATTCACATGTCGAAGTGAAATGGCCTAGAATATGGCTTGTCTGACAAACTAGAACATGATTTTATGGTGCATGCTTCACTCAGGATGAGTGAGTGGCCAGACATGGTTGCCCCCCACCGTGCCCCCACCGCCCGCTCCCCGCTTCGCCCACTCACCCGACAAAGACCTAGCGTCAGCAGAAAACACGCACATATGCATATGTGCTGCACCCTACACTCTCAGATATCGTCTCGCCGCTATGTAGCTCGACACTCCCCCGAGCAGTATTCCCGCCCCCATGACGATGCTGAATATCTCTCCGAAATGCCTATTGAAGAATCCGGAGAAGATATCGACGGCGAAGGAGAAATTCTGGGCAATGTCGACGCCAGCCACGCGGAGGATGACCCAGTCGGTCCAGTATGCAACGGCGGCGAGCAGGATGAGAGCTATGATGCCGGAGACGATGCCGTACATGATGCCAGCCACGACCATGGGGCCGCGGACGTAGGCGTTCGAGGCGCCAACGAGCTTCATGACCGATATCTCGTCGCGGGCAGTATAGGCGATGAGACGGATGGTGTTCCAGACGACGATGATGGCGACGAGGGCCAGGATGAGAGCGACAGCCAGGCCTCCCTGCTCGACGGTCGGGATGATGCGCGACAGCCTATCGATGATGAGCTGGTTCTCGTGATAGTTGGTCTTGGCGATGATCGGGGTGCCGGAGGCGTCGACCGGGTTCTTGGTCTGGATATAGGTGTCGATGCTGCCGTACTGCCCCGGCGAGGTGGCCTTGATATTGAGCATGGCCGGGAATGGGTTGCCGACCTCGTCGAGGCCCTGCATGACGAGGGCATTGTCCTGCCAGCGATCCTTGAAGGCAGCCAGGACCTGGTCGCGCGAGATGTACGTCGTTGAGGCCACTTCGGGGAGCTTGGAGATGTCGCTCCGCAGGGCGAGGATGTCTGATCCCTGGGCGGAGAGAGTGAAATAGACGTTGATATCGACCTGGCTCTCGACCTGGGATATGAGCGAGCGCCCGAATGCGCCGGCGAATATGATGCCGCCGAGGGCGAGGAGCGTGAGGGTGATGACGATGACGGCCGCGAAGGACAGGAAGCCGTTCCTCCAGAAGTTGACGAAGCCGGTCTTTGCGATGCGCTTGAAGGCGGTGAAGATCATGTGGGTTGATTATATCATCACAGCACATACGACCCATTGGGGTCGTCTTTGACGACCTTGCCGCGATCCATAGTGATGACGCGGCCGCCGACGGAATCGACGACGCCCTTGTTGTGAGTGGTGAGGAGGACGGTGGTGCCGAGCTCGTTGACCTTCTTCAGGATGCGGACGATCTCGAATGTGTTAGCCGGGTCGAGGTTACCTGTCGGTTCATCTGCCAGGACGACCTCGGGCTGGGTGACGATGGCGCGGGCGATGGCCACGCGCTGACGCTCGCCGCCGGAGAGCTCGCGGGGGAAATTCCAGATCTTGTGGCCGAGGTTGACGAGCTCGAGGACATGAGGCACGTCGGCAGCGATCTCGGCGTCATTCTTGCCGGTGGCTTCCATGGCAAAGGCGATGTTCTCGTAGATAGTCTTCGTGGGGATGAGGCGATAGTCCTGGAATACGGTGCCGATCCTGCGGCGGAGCTTGCTGACCTCCCTCTTGTTGAGGCCGTGGACATCGGAACCCTCGAAGTAGACGGCGCCATCAGTCGGAGCATCCTCTGCGATGAGGAGCTTCATGAGGGTGGTCTTTCCGGCCCCAGAGGGGCCGACGATGGTCACGAATTCCTTGGGCTTGATGCTGAAGCTCACCCCATCGAGCGCGATGGTCTTGTCAGGATAGGCTCTGGTGACCTTGTCGTAGCGGATCATGAGGCTATTTTAGCACAAAAAAGCCCGCTTCTTCGGGACACACGCGGGGCTCTGTCACATTGACACGCCTGCTTCCACAGCATACTGTGACAGCAGATCACCACTATGAAAACTCCCATCTTGGACATCGAATTCCACGCCATCTTGGACCGGCAAGAAGACCTCAGGGTATTCCTAGCCGTGGCAAGCCAAGCGAGGACAGACTTCAACCGCGTTCCCGAGAACGAAGACGAAGCGCGCGCCATCATCGAAGAGAACACCGCCTGCTGTTTCATCGTCTACGGCGAGATGACCGTCGGTTACGTCGCCTATCGATTCGACGAAGGAACGCCGGGCCATCCTCTCTACCTCGCCGAGCTGGCCGTCATACCAGAATATCAAGGCAGAGGGATCGGCGGCACAGTCATCGAACGGCTGTTCGAGGCATGCCGACAGCGAGGCACGACACGCGCTACCCTGCATACCCATCCGGAGAACCCAGCACGCAGGCTCTATGAGCTGCACGGCTTCCGTACGACCGGAAACGTGATCGAGGATTATCACGGCTGTGGCCGACGAGACGAATTCGCCGCGACCCTGCAGAAATAACTGCCGGAGGAACAGATCTCTATGCACACAACGCCGCCCTTCACCAGGCGGTGTTTTTGTTGCGCATGGCAATGATCAATCTTTGATCAGCCTCTTGGTATACCCTTTCGATACCAGGAATTCGTATGCCTGCCATACGTCGTCGGGGATATCTTGCGGGATCTGCCATCCGCGCTTGGGATACTCGATGATGCGCTGGAGGTCGCCGACCATGGCATTGATCATATGCTCCTTGGTTATGTTTCCCATAGCGTTCTGCTCATACGGTATCGGAGGCGATGTCACGATGATGTCGACATCCGGCCAATGGACCTTGCCGGTGGCATACGTGCGCCGCTCCATGAATGGCTTCTGGACTGCGATGACCCGTTTGAGCTCGATGCCATGCTTGCGGAGCTTGTCCATAGAGAAAGCGTAGTTATCGCCCGTATTCTGCGACTCATTCTCGATAATGACCGATTCTTTCGGAACACCCTCCTTCATAGCGATATCGGCAAAGAGGTCTGCTTCCGTTGTGCCCACGAATTGTTCACGTCCGGGTTTGCCTTCATGGACAGTGCCCGAGCCCGAGAATAGGACGAGCGGAGCCCAACCTTCACGGTAAAGCTCAGCGGCGTATTCCGCGGTGCGCGTGTCACGGCTGCCGAGCACCATGATCAAGTCAGCCTTCTTGAGCTCATGATGCATGAGCATGTAGTCCCATATCTTCTGTGCGGCTTGGTCGATGGTCATAGGATCTTTTTGAAAGTCCCCTCTTTCATATCGGAGACATACTCAGGATGACGAGCGGTCCACTTGGATATGTCGGTCCATCGGAGGCCGTGGAAACCGAATTGGCCCTTCCATCCCTTGTCTTCTCGGCCGCCCCCTTCAAGGCTGAATCTCTCTGCGAGCTCGACGGGAGCGAATCTCACGCCCGCTTTCTCCAAAAGATCTCTCTTCCACAGAGTGAGCATGATGTCTTCGGGCTGGTAGACGTCGAATGCACCCGTGCGATCCAATTCCTGGCACACCTCTAGGAATGTCTTGGTGCGCAAGCAGAAGCCGCCATTGCCTACGAACGAGGTGCCGATACGCTCTTTCGGAAGGCCGAATCTGTCGACGAGCCACTGCGCTCCGAGCCAGGGCGCACCTATATAGTCATACTTCAGGAATTCGTCGGTCCATGCGTCCGGGTTCAGGATGAAGCCGTCATGCTGGATGATGAGTACATGCGGCGTATCGACGTAGTCGTTCAGCTTCTTCACCATGAATTCAGAATACGCCTCGATCGTATCCAATGGCTCGATGCGCACGATGTCCGGATGATCAGATGGTAGAGACGTGAGCAGCTTGACCTCGGCGAATTCAAAATCCTTCATGCATATCTCGGCAGCGAGGATGAGCCGATCGATATTGACGCAATCGACACCGAGGAGAGTGACTGTAGGCAACTTCTTCATAGATAGACGATATCGCTATAGGCTCTTCTCTGCCTGGATGAAATCGTCGAGCTGGCCGTCGAGGACCTTGTCGGGCTGGGAGGATTCGTGGTCGGTACGATGGTCCTTGACCATCTTGTAGGGATGGAGGACATAGGAGCGGATCTGGTTGCCCCATTCGATGGAGGTGGTCGAGGCGAGAGCCATGCCCTTCTCGCGGGCGATGCGCTCGTCCTCGGAGCGCTTCCAGAGCTTGGCCCGCAGGATCTCGATGGCCTTCTGGCGATTTTGCTCGAGCGAGCGCTCGGAGGTGACGTGGACGGAGATGCCGGTCGGCGTGTGGAGGAGGCGGACGGCGGTCATGCGCTTGTTGACGTTCTGACCGCCGGGGCCGCCGGACTTGGCGATGGAGACCTCGATATCAGAATCAGGCACGATGACGTCGGAGGCCGAAGCCTTCTCGAGCTTGGGGATGACTTCGACGAGCGAAAATGACGTCTGGCGCTTGTCGTTGGAGTTGAAGGGCGATATGCGCACGAGGCGATGGACGCCAGATTCATTCCTGAGAGTGCCATAGGGGCCTCCGCCGACACCACCCTTCCCGGACACCTCGACAGTGATATTGCGGTAGCCGCCATGGTCGTTGCCGCTCTCGTTCACGACCGACCAGGACCAGCCCTGGCGAGCGGCGTACTTCTGGTACATGCGGATGAGCATAGCCGAGAAGTCCTCGGCGTCGTCGCCGCCGGCCCCGGAGAGGATGGAGAGGATGGCGTCGCCTTTGTCGTATTTGCCAGCGCCTTCGAGGGCGGCTTTCAATTCCTGCAATTCCCTGATGGCTGCTTGCGCCTTGGCCTTGTCCGTCCAGAAGTCCGGCTCGGCCATGGCAGCCTCGAGGGCGGAGATCTTGGACTGGATTTTATCTTTATCTTGGTTCATTAGAGCTTGGTGATATCAGAGCGTTTGACTCGCATCATCTCGGCCATCTGGTGAGTGCTCACATATGCCAGGACATCGACGTCTGGATCATAGAGCTCGACCATATCGGCATCAGCTCTATCGAAAATCCTGGCGCCCGAAACCTTCTTTCCTGCCTTCAAAGATCCCTTCAGCTCGAGATAGGCTTGTGGCTCGAGATAGAAGTCCACGTCTCCCACATGAGCTCGATACGGATCTGGTTTGCGTATGTAGAGATGCGTATATGTGGTCTCCGGCACATCTCCTTTCCCAGGGATGACGATAGGATCCAGCAAGCGGAAATATTTCTGGTTCCAGTTGTCTGATGCTTCTGTCAGATGCTTCCTGATCTCGATGAGCGCCTCATATTCATCGTCGTAATGACAAAAGATACCTATGTTCCCCGCATTCGACATATAGCGGCCGAACGATGCTTTGCAGAGACCATATGAAGCAAAATGGACATACTCTATAGCTGCGCGGAGCTCGATCTCGGTCTGTATTGGACTAAATCTATAGAGTCTCATATGGAGCCGCCTCCCGGGCTTGAACCGGGGACCTACCGCTTACGAAGCGGTCGCTCTACCAACTGAGCTAAGGCGGCGTGGGCGGCACAGGCCGCTCGCGTGCGGGTACTGTAGCAAAAACAGGCGGTACGGACAAATGAGGCTGACTGGCGACGCGAACCGTCCATTTGACCCATACGCTCCGTTGTGGCAAGGTATGGTCAGTGAACTTTGGCAACTCAGCTCAACAACTCTCAACCCCCTGTGACCGATGATGCCCAATAAGGGATTCTCCTATCCACCAGCCTTCCCCTCCTATCCACTGCCCTCCCGGCTATCGCTTCCCCAAGTCATCCTTGTCCTCGCCGGACCGGCCGGTGCTGGCAAGAGCACCCTCAAAGAAAAGCTCATCCAAGGGCCATACGGATTCGACAAGGTCGTGACCACTACCTGCCGCGAGCCCCGCCTGGGGAAAATCGATGGGAAACACTACCACTTCGTCACTCCAGATGGATTCGACGCACTGATCGAGCAAAAGGCATTCCTCGAATGGGCGTTCGTGCATAGCCCCACGAAGGAGCGCGACCGCCGCTACGGCCTGCAATCGAGCAGCATCATGGGCCCAGCCCTGGCGGGAAAGAGCCTGGTCCTCGACCTCAATGTCGAGGGTGTCCGCAACCTGCTCATCGCCGCACAGGCGATGCCTGCGCTCCAGCGAGCCCTCTGTACCGTATTCGTGAATGCGAGCGACGAGGTCATCTCACAGCGGATGGCCGGCCGCCAGGAGACGCTCGACGAACGGGCACGACGGATCGCGTCGGCTGCGATCGAACGCCTCGACATGGACCGCTATGACACCCGTATCGAGAGCGGCACACCGGAACAGGACTTCGACGAGATCATCGCGATCATTCATCGGACTCGCGCCTGTGCAGCCGTTTTTTGAGGCAAAAATCAGAGTTCTTGCGTTTTGCGCCGCTTCCCTCCAGGGTTGCGGCGCTTTTTTATTCTCGGACTGCTGACATTCCTATCGTGAGCCGATGGCCAGAATCGAACTGGCGACCTACTCCTTCATGTGATACCTCCTTTTCGGTATATAGAGGAGGATTAGACTGTATATTGATCCCAACGGCGCGGCGCCGCATGGATCCTCTTGTCAGTCGTTCGGGCGTGCTGTGACGCCACGGTCTGAGCCAGCCTTCGGGCCTTTAACCGTTATTCGAGATTCGCGCGGGGATCGCTCCCCGTGTGGGCGATAGTTCACCATGGAGTTGCTCTACCAACTGAGCTACATCGGCATATATGTCTTTCAAGGGAACGCGTGCAATCATACTATGCGCGCCGCAGTTTTTCAATCGCATGACCATTCAATGCGCGGTCGACGGGACTCGAACCCGCAACCTCGCGCGTGACAGGCGCGTGCTCTAACCAGTTGAGCTACGACCGCATTGATATGAAATCCTCAAAAATCTTCCTTTTTCTCTGGAGAAAAAGACTGTCACTCTTTAGGACAGGATGATTATACATGAATCCGTGCATTTTCAAAGAGCTTGTGCTGCTATATGTCAGGCGGCAGAAGTCCCCGTTTCCTCTGCGCAACGGGCCGCCGAGGATGAAATGTAAGCGTAATCGGTGCCGGAGCTCGGTCAGAAAAGCGGCAGAGCAGGATGTGAATATGACGCGAATGTCGTGCGAAGGTTTGAGCCTATCCGTATGGCCTGCACCTGTCCAGACGCAACCGTCTCCATCGAAATAGCCTCTGACAAAATCCCGAAGGTAATACGCCGGCACGTGCGGCACAGCCAAGCTCCGTGTCTTATCCGGACCAAAGCCGAGCCGTTCTAGGTCTTTGCACATCTCTTTGCTGCCGACCTGCAATCTATATAAGCCCGTCCGCCGAATGCTTATCTTGTGACCAGATCCTATGACGGACTTCATCTTCTCGAGCAGGTCTCTATCCTTGATCTCTATGCACCAATAATCTGCTCCTCTTTTGTTGTGCGTGATATATCCATCAGCGGCGAAGAATCCCAGGACATACGCCATATCCGGGCTCCATGACTTGAAGAAATCCTTGTTTACAGTCTTGTGGATCGGCATAGTGAAAGGCGCCGAAGGACCGGCGCGTCGATAGTATATCACCCTGTCCCTGAATGGTGCCGGCGGCAGGACTTGCACCTGCGACCTAGGGCTTATGAGTCCCTCGCTCTAACTACCTGAGCTACACCGGCGTACCGCATACAATAATGTAAAACGGCCTCGGACGCAATCGGAGCTTGATAACATCTCGCTGCTGTGGCATAATGGATGTTCCCAAGATCGTCAGTTCGCTACCCCGCGGGGTAGGGTAACGGTAACCCGTCAGGCTCATAACCTGAAAATTGCCGGTTCGATTCCGGCCCCCGCAACACGCATCCGTACGATATGCCATCATTCTTCCCCACCCTCTTGGCGCACGCAGACATCGCGCCGCTCATCATACGCGCCGTCCTCGGCCTGACGCTGGCTTATTTCGGCTATGAGAAGGCCATCGGCAAGGGCCAGAGCTCTGGCAGCAACAGCGCCGTCCTCGGCCTGGCCGAGATATTCGTGGCGATATTCCTCGTCATCGGCCTCTATACCCAGATCGCAGCTGTCGTGAACGCTCTCATCCTGGTCATCAAGATCGGCAATAAATTCGGCGAAGGAAAGGTCCTGACCGACGGGATCAACTACTACATCCTCCTCCTGGCCATGGCCGCATCGCTCATCTTCACCGGCGGCGGCGCGTTCGGGCTGGATACTTTCCTCTCCTAAGGAGCGACATTGATCCCCAGCTTTTCCCAAGCTCTAACAAGGAGACGCACAAAGAATCCGCTTTTTTGTTTCGCCTCTTCGAGCAACTTCTGTATATACCCCCTAAAGCGCTCGTCTGCCTGGAGATCTTTCAGGAGAGTACTCATATCTAGGCCTGCTGATCTGCATGTGTTCAGGAACATGCCGAGATGGAATGTATCCCCACCCTGCCGACCCTTACATTGCGCAAGAGCTTTTTCGATAACTATCCGCCGCACTTCCGGGCTCTCATCGATAGACTTCCTGAACGGTGCACCGGCTCTATCCCAACCTCTCATGTACAGTAAATAATCAAACAGGCCGTCCTTCCTGAGCTCTTCTTGTGCCCGATCCAAGATGGCTGCGCGCACTTCGGGAAGATTGACGGCTTTCAACTCTGATAGTGAATATTCAGGTCTGACCCCGCGTGCCCACATATAAAAATCAAAATGCCCTTTGCGAGCCATCTCTGCAGCTGTCGCCTTCATCTCGGGAGTGAGATCTTTCCTCTCGGGAGCCTTCCTCTCTGCTGCCTCTGGAGGACGCCTTTGTTCGTTCCTATGAAATGAACCCGGCCCTGTGCGTGGCACATCCCAGCTTGCGCGCGGAGGCACATCCGCTTCAGGAGCTCGCGGGGGACGAGCTGGAGCCGGCTCCGAGGGCCGTCCTGGGGCCTGATGCATACGATCGTATACACTGCGCCTTTCAGGATCGCTCAGAGCCTCGTATGCGTTGTTGGCGTTCTTGAATCTCTCTTCTGCGATGCGGCGTTCGACCTCATCCTTGCCAGTCTGCTTATCCGGATGGTATTCCATGGCCTTCCTGCGAAAGGCAGCCTTGATCTCGGCTTCGTCGGCACCTTCGCTGACTCCGAGGGCGTCGTAGTGCGTCTGGGTCTTGTCTTCATTCCTTGCGGCCTCGACTCTCTCATTTTCTGCCGTGGCCGCCGCGCCATCCTCGATCGGAGGTTCTTCTATTGACATGGATACAGGATAATGGAAACCAACAAAATGTCAACGGCATGACGCTTAACTTTTTTCTGACAATGGCATACTCCTAGCAATTTCTAACCTTCCGGCAGCTTCCTCGCCAAGAATACTCCTATGAGCACAAAGACGGCCATGAGGACCGCCGCTATGCGGTAGTTCAGATTGTCCGCGGTCGGAAGATAGGCGACGACGAGCCCCCAGGAGATCGGGCCGATGAATGTCGCCAGGCGCTCCATGAGCGTGTAGTACGTGAATGATTGATTCATCATGGCGGGCGGCGTGATCTTCATGAGATAGGCCCTCGTGATGGTCCAGACCGATCCGAACCACAGGCCCATGACGACGCATATGGCGACGAATAGAGGAAAACTGTGCGTCAGGGCCATCGCGGGAAAAACGACGATGAATCCGCCCAAGACCCACATGAGCGCGCGCTTCAAGCCTATCCGATCCGCTATCCAGCCGCTTATCGGCGCGCCGATCGCCGACGCGACGAGGATCGCTATGAGCAGATATGATTGCGCATCATCGCCGAGGCCATAGAGCTTGTTCACGAATATCGGAAAGTTGTTCGACGCGGTCGTAACGGCGTCGTTAAAGAAGAAATATGCCAACAGGAACAGACCTACTCCGGGAGTTTTGCAGAGCGCGAGGAACGATCCCCAGACGCTCGCGCCGATGAGTGCCAGAGCACGATCGCTCCCGTCGCTATGGGCAACGTGACGAGCAAGCCGAATATCTCCCCCGACCAGTCGCCGAAGCTCCCCCACCCCGAAGCAAAGCCGCGACGGCTTGGTTCGGCGACATCCTGCAGCAGGGGGTGATAGAAGGTGAAGCTGAAAAGATAGAAATATGCGGCAATCGAGAACGTCACGATGCTCAAGACGGTGTGCTCAGGATAGAAGGTCGCGATCACGCCAGTGAGCAGGAAGAACAGCACCGAGAAGAGCGTCACGACCCTGAGGCCCGGCATGCTCACTCTGACCTTGTCCGTGATGGAGCTTATGACAGGCACCGTAAGCAGGAAGAGCAGGCTCGACCCGACGAACGTCATATTGAACCAGAAATCCGAGACGCCGCGCTCGACGACGAGCCATTCGGAGTAGTAGAGGAAGAAGACGATGAGCGCGACGTGATGGGCGAAGTCATACGATGCCCACTGTACGAGCCTTTTCAGATCGACGCCGCCTGATCTATCGGGCATATATCTACTGCGAAGAAGCCGGGTGCTTAGCAGCGATCTCCTGGACGTCGGCACCCATCAGGCCGACCTTGAACTCCTCCGCGCGTATCGCCGTAGACGCTCTGTGGCTGAGGACGAGGAGCAGGATGATATTGAGAAGCGGCACTATCATGCCGATCATCCAGAGGAAGACGAGCTCGCCTTTGAGGGCTTTTACGAGCTTGTATACAAAGTAGAGCTCTGCGACGAACAAGACGAGGTAGACCAACTGCACAGTGCGGCCGAAGAGAGCGGCGCCTATCCACAATACGATGCTGGCTACGACGCACCATATGACGCCTTTCTGGGCCTTGGCGATCCCGAGCACATTCACGGAGGGATCATGTGTGTTTTCCATATGCGATAGTATACAAGGTTCACCTCTCCTTCACCATCGCATACCCGAATCCAAATACGAGAGCGACAGCCGCGATGGCATATGAGACGCCGCCGAAGCCGAGGATGTCGAGCGAGACGCCGAGGATGAGCGGCGCCACCATGTCGCCGATGACGGTGATGCCTTCGAAGGCGCTGCCGCGCTCGCCATACGTCTCTGCCGATCCGAGCGATGTCACCAGGCTAGACTGGGCTACATAGAAGAGCTCCAGGACGATGCCCATGAGGAACATGGCCACCAGCTTGAACCAATACTGCGGCATGACAGCCAAGCCGATCGAGACGGCGGAGGAGCATGCGCGTATCTATATATAGTAGAACTCCTCGAAGACCTTCCTGTACTGATGCATGGTCTGGAGAGCGGCATGATGGTCGAGCTGGTAGCCGGGCACATGAGCGATGTCGTTGCGGACCTTGTGGGCATCCCAGGCATCCTGGAGAGCCTTGAGCTCTCCGGGCTGGACGCGCTTGAGCTTCTCGCCCACCCCATCGCCCTGGTAGCCCAGGCCGGTCAGGACATCGAGGAGCATGGTGTCCATCTCGATCACGGCCTGCTTCCAATCGCTCTCATTGGAACTATTGAGCATAGCCTGGACTTTCTGCCAGCGAGTGGCGAAGTCGGCGTTCGGCTTGGCGGCCTCATCCTCGAAGGCTGGCTCAGTATTCGGGGTGTCGTGCTTCTCCTTTTCCTTGGCACGGACGACCTTGAGCTTCTCGACACAATAGATGATGCCGATGAGGAAGAAGAGCGCCGCCGGGATAGAGGCGATGACCAGGAAGTGCACGGCTACCTGGCCGAACCAGTAGAGCCCGGGCCAGAGCGTCCCGGAGATCCAATGCCACGCCTCATTGGCGAGGCCGATGATGTCGAAACCTGAGCCGGGGAATGAGAGGGATGGTATGCCGGAATTCTGCATGGATATAGTATAGCAAGAATAGGAACAATGGTCGGTGAGGACATAGGGATTCCGCGACCGACGTCGGAGCCTGCTGGCTCCGCGTCTACTTCTCGGTCGCCTTCGCGACTGAACCCTCGCTTTGCTCGGGCTCCGAAAGTTCGCGTCACTCCTACGTCCTCACCGACCTCCTCTCTTACTCGCCCCGCAAGTCCCTCCCTGCCTCGAATAGCGTGGCTTCGTCGCCTGGACGGGCAGTGAGCTGGATGCCGACGGGGAGCTCTATGCCGCCCTTTTCGCTGGTGCCTGACGGCACGGAGATGGCGGGCATGCCGGTGATATTGGCAGTGACGGTGAATATGTCCTCGAGGTACATGGCGACGGGATCGCTCTTCTCGCCGGGCTTGAATGCAGGGCCGGGTGTCGTCGGCGTGGCGATGAGGTCGACGGACTCGAATGCCTTCATGAATTCATCGGTGATGAGCTTACGGACCGCGTTGGCGCGATTGTAATAGGCGTCATAGTAGCCGGATGAGAGGACGTAGGTGCCGAGAAGGATGCGGCGGATGGCTTCCCTGCCGAAGCCCGCGCGGCGCGTCTTGAAATAATCGTCTATGACATCTTTGCCATCCACATGGAGGCCGTATTTCACTCCGTCAAAACGTGCGAGGTCTGAAGAGACTTCTGCCGGCATGATGACGTAATAGACCATGAGGGCATAGGATATGTTTGGCAGGCTGACTTCTTTGACTTCATATCCTTTTGCTTCGAGCGTGACAAGCGCAGCATCAAAAGCAGCCAGCGTGGCCTTGTCTATGCCGTCGCCTTTTAGAAAGCTTCGCGGCACGCCTATGATGGGCTTTTTCTTACCTATCCTCTTCTTCGGATATACCGAATCATCGATTGTCTGGCTGTCTCTCGGATCTTTGCCGCGGATAGCATCGTATACGATCTCGCAATCCTCGACAGTTTTTCCGAATGGGGCTATCTGGTTCAATGAAGCAGCCATCGCCATAGCTCCATATCTCGAGATCGCGCCATATGTAGCTTTCAATCCGACGAGCCCACAGAAACTAGCAGGTTGTCTGACAGACCCTCCTGTATCAGTGCCCAGAGCGAACAATGCCCCATCCATCGCCATTGCCGCTGCCGAACCGCCCGAGGATCCGCCAGCCACGCGCTCGGGATCGCGAGGATTGCGGGTCAGGCCGAATGCGGAGTTCTCGGTCGAGCCGCCCATAGCGAACTCGTCCATATTGGTACGGCCGAGGAATACGACGCCTTCGCGCTTGAGCTTCTCGATGACAGTGGCGTCATATGTCGCATGATAGCTCTCGAGGATCTTCGAGGCGGAGCTGGCGATGCGGCCCTTGATGAGGATATTGTCCTTGATGGCGCACGGGATGCCGAGGAGCAGGCTGAAGTCCGCGCCAGCTTTCTTGGCAGCAGCGATCTTTGTGTCGGCTTCCCTGGCTTGGTCGATCGCATCAGAAAAGACTTCGAGGTAGGCGTGTATCTTCGGGTTCTCCTTCTTGATCTGGTCGAGATACGCCTGCGTCAATTGGACGGCGGTAAAGTCGCCTTCGAGGAGATGCTCGTGAGCTTTGCGGATCGTGAGATTGGCTATGTCTGGTTTCATCAGTTTGGTGAAATGACTACGTCTGTAGTTATTTTTAACTATGGATGTAGTTATTTCGCAGTTCAGTCCTGGGCGATGATCTTCTTCACGGCGATGAAGTCTCCTTCCCTGTCAGGAGCCTCGGCGAGCAGGCGCTCGCGGTCTTCGGCAGAGACAGGTACGGCCACATCCGGCCTGGTCACATTCCTGACAGCGCCGACGCGCCCAGCTGCGTCCATCGAGACCTGCACTTTCTTGAGCTGGTCGATGTAGCCCAGGATACCGTCGAACTCCGTGAGGAGCGACTGCTTGTCCGCATCGGTGAGCTCGATGCGGGCCAGGGTGGCCAGATGCTCCAGTTCTGTGACGGTTATCATGAGGGAGATAGTAGCACAACAAAATGCGAGCTGGAAACGTAGCTGTTCTACTTCACCATCTCCAAAAACTCCTCCTCTGTGATGATCTTCACGCCGAGCCCTCGCGCCTTGTCGAGCTTGGAGCCGGCATCGGAGCCGGCGACGACATATGACGTCTTCTTAGACACGGAGCTAGAGACGTCTCCCCCATTCTGGCGGACCATCTCCTGGGCGGCCTCACGCTCGAGGGTGGGCAGAGAGCCGGTGAATACAAATGACATCCCGGCGAGCTTGGATGTGCCGCCTACCGCTGCCCCGCCCGTGGCGGCGTCCTCGACGATGGTGACTTGCCGGAGGAGATCATCGACGAGCTTGCGATTGTCTGCGACCTTGAACCAGTCGGTGATGGACTGGGCGACTTTCTCGCCGACGCCATAGATGGCCTCGAAGTCGGCCTTGGTGGCAGCGCGGATGGCCTCGATTGCACGAGCTCCTCTCTCCGTACTCCGTACTTCGTGCTCCGTAAAATGCTTGGCGATGTCGTATGCGGTCTCTTCCCCGACCTGCGGGATGGAGAGCGAGGCTAGGAATCGCGGTAGGGTCACTTGGCGGGCCCTCTCTACGGCGGAGAGCAGGTTCTCGGCAGATGTCTCAGCGAAGCGCGGCAGAGCCAGGAGGTCGCCTTTCTTAAGGGTGAATATATCGGCAAACGACGATATGAGACCAGCTTCGAGGAGCTGATCCAGAGTCTGCGGCCCGAGGCCGTCGATGTCGAAGCATTTCTTGGATGTGAAATAGTGGAACTTCCGCTTCTCTACCTCGAACCCGCCGCGGGCGACGCACCGCCAGGCGGCCTCGCCCGGCACGCGCTCGATACGGCCGTCGCCGCCACATGCAGCGATATGCGTCGGCCACTTGAATGGCTTGGATGACCGCGGGCGGAGCTCCCGGACCACGCTCACGATGTCGGGGATGACATCGCCGGACTTCTGGAGGATGACGGTATCGCCGATGCGGACGTCGAGGCGTCGGATCTCGTCCTCGTTGTGGAGGGTGGCGCGAGAGACGGTCGAACCCGCCACGAGGACGGGCCGCATGACGGCTACGGGGGTGACGACGCCGGTCCTGCCGATCTGGAACACGATGTCTTCGAGGACAGTGGTGACTTGCTCCGCCGGGAATTTGTAGGCCACTCCCCAGCGCGGGGATTTGCCGGTATAGCCGAGTGCTTCCTGGATGCGGCGGGAGTCGACCTTGATGACGATGCCGTCGAGCTGATACGGCAGATCATGGCGATGGGTAGTCCAATAGCGATAGAACTCCTGAATGCCGTCGATGGAATCGACGACCTGGAAATGCGGGTTTGTGTTGAAGCCGAGCGACTTCAAGAGCTCAAGCTCGCCAACTTGTGTAGGTGGAAGGCTGCGTACGCGCTCGATATCATATATGAAGGTGTCGAGCCTGCGCGATGCGGTGATCGTCGAGTCGAGCTGGCGGAGCGAGCCGGCGGCGAGGTTGCGTGGATTGGCATAGAGAGGCAGGCCCTCTGCGGCACGCTCGGCATTGATGCGCTTGAGGTCGTCGGTGCTCATCCAGCATTCGCCCACGGCAATGAGGTCGACAGGCCCAGCGCCGATATCCGAGAGCTTCTGGGGGACGCTCCGGATAGTGCGGACATTCTGGGTGACATCCTCGCCGACAGTGCCGTCGCCGCGAGTAGCCGCCAGGACGAACCTGCCCTTTTCATAGGTCAGGACGACCTTGAGGCCGTCTATCTTGAGCTCAGAGCAATATTCGAGCTTCGGGCCATTCATGCCCGTCCCATCGCCCAGGCCTGCCTTGGCCATGAAGTTCCTGACGCGCTGATCCCACGCACGGAGCTCTGCCTCGTCGAAGACGTCGTCGAACGACCATTGCGGCACTGCATGTCTGACCTTGGTGAAGCCGCGGAGCGGAGCAGCGCCGACACGCGCGGTTGGACTGTCGGCTGTGCGCAGATCGGGATAGCGTGCCTCGAGCGTTTCAAGCTCTTTGATCAGCGAATCGTACGCCTCGTCGGAGATCTCCGGCGCATCGAGCGTGTGATAGAGCCGGCGATGATAGTCTATCGTCTCGCGCAGCTTGGTAGCGCGGTCAGAAGCGGATTTTGGGGTTGAGGAAGCGCCTTTCGAGGCTTTTTTCGATGGTTGTGTGTCCTTTTTCGGGATGAGTGCCATGCAGGAATTATACACGAGAAAAGCGGCCCGGCGATGCGACATATCTACTGCATGACCATTGCAACTTTGGAACAAATCTTGTTCCAAAATGCGAATAGTGCTCGGAACTAATCCTTCCCCTTCAGAGACCCTCGTTTTCAAAGGGTCTTAGAATCTTAAGATTTCAAAAAGGGGTATAGGTGGAAGGATTAATCACCCGCACAAAGCACATCATCACCACACCCCGTTCTGGACGAGCCTGATGGCGCGCTCGGTGGTGGCGACATTGGAGGTGTCGGGACCGACAGCGCCAGTGGTGCAGAGGTTGTAGCCGCGGGAGTCGATGATGGTCATGGGCTTGCCCGACACAGGATCCGTGCCGGTGGTATAGGTGACCGAGACGCATTCATGCATAGCAGTAGTGCCGTCCGTCCACGTGAGCGGTATGTAGCCCGTCCACTGGTGGATCGGATTCTGGGCCGTGCCCGTCACGATGCCCGCAGGGCTCACGGCCGGGGCGCCGACGGCGGCGAGGGTGACCGAGCCGGAGCCGCACGAGAGCGAGCCGCCGGTCGTCGAGGCAAAGCCGCCCGTATTGGTCCAGTTGCCCTGATTCACGGCGCACTCGATGCCGCTGTCGGCGGCGTAGAACGAGTAGATGGAATTCCTGGCAGAGACGGAGAGCTGGTACTGCTTCTGGGACAGGCCGACGATGAATGCCGCCACCCCGAGGACGAGCGTAGCCGTCAGGACCGCGAAGAGGAGCGTGTAGCCGCCTTGTGTGCGCATATATGTCATCTGATGGTCGACGTGAGCTCGCTCGTGAGGAGTATCTTGTACGGCGTCGATCCCTCGTTCCAGTCGACCTCGACGGTCACGCCGCATTCCTGGTCGCTCACGCAGGCCGAGGTATCGGCCGTGGAATGGAGATAGAACATGCGCCTGAATATGCCTGCGGTCGCGGCCGAGTGGCCATAGCCGTAGCCCGAGGCCTCGATGCCGATAGCGCACGCGCCGCTCACGCAATGGACTATCATCGGGGTATCGAGAGCGCTGGCATCGCACGGCGACGAGATGGTGCACCCGGTCAGGCTGGCGAGCCGGCTGTCGCCGCTCGTGAGGCCGTTGTCGCGGATGTTCTTGACGGCCTCCATGCTCTCCTGGGCGAGATACGAGGCGGTCATCTGGTCCTTGGCTATGTCGGCGCCGAAGAGCCCCTTGCTCGAGACGACGAGCGGCCCGGCGATGGCGATCATGAGCACGGTGATGGCCACCAGCGTCTCGACGATCGTAAAACCTTGGTTATTGGTCATTGCGTTGCTCATGGTTGTCTCGGCGATGCCGCTGTCTGGAGCGTGAAGGTGGTCTTGACCGTCTCCTTAGTACCCGCTATGCCATCGAGCTTCAGGAAGAGGAGCGGGAAGGTAGTATCAGCGATCTGCAGATAGTAGTTCGTGAGGCTGACGCTGGCGGAGTCGATGATCGGCGAGAATGCGAGCGACTGGTTGCACGAGGTCTGCTCGGCTTTATTGAACGCGAAGGTCCCACTCCATGTGCCGCCCGTGCCCGTCATATTCGGGACGACCTCGTAGGCCGTGATGAGGCGGCAACCGCTCGTCGAGCGCGACGACAGGAAGGCGAAGCCGACGCCTCCCCCGCCCGTGCCGCCGACACTCGAGCAGCCGGAGACGGACTGCGCCGAGAGCGACGTCACGGAAAGGTCGGTGCCGGGCGAGACGATGCGACAATAATAGTCCGAGCCGGTGCGTAGCTCGCGGGTCATCGAATCCATGGTGAACGACATGTTGACGACCGCGTCCTGGATGGTCTGGGCGCGCTTGTTGGCATCGATGATCTTGACCAGGGCGGCGAGCGCCACCACGACCACGAGCGAGAAGATCATGAGCGAGACGATGATCTCGATGAGGGTGAAGCCGCGCGATCGGCGCGCGCTTCGGAGATGGCGGGTCGTTGTCTGTGCGTTCTTCATAGCATCAATGCTGTATGGATATCTGGCCATTCTGCCTGACGGAGACGGTGCGGGTGCTGCCATCAGAGCCCACGATGGTCAGCTCGGCATACGTGTAGCCGCAGACCGGCGTGCCGCCATTCCCGGCACAGATGATGGATTCGGGATTGGGGCGCAGGAATGAGATGTCGAGCCGGGTCACCGAGTTCGACGGCTGATGGCATGAGGCGGCGTCGGTGCCGACGCAGAGGTTCGAGAGGGTCGCCCCGCCGGTGATGACGTAGGTGCTCACGCTGGTGTCGGATGCCCCGCAGGCGCCGTCGGGAGCGCCGACCGGGCTCGCATCGGCGAAGAGGATGATCGACGAGGGGCCCGAGGTCGCGCCGCCGCATGCCGCACCGCCCGCCGTGCGATAGAGGTCGACGCCGTAGGGCACCACGAAGTTCTGGCTGCCGCTCGCCCCGGCGTTCTTGACCGAGAGGCCGTATGACTGCGCCAGGCGCACCACCAGGGCGATGTCGTACCCCGTGTCGGTGAGGAGCGTGCTCTGGTTGAAGGTGCCGTATTTGGCGACGACGAGCGCCGTCATCGACACGAATATTGCCAGCGATACGAGGAGCTCTATGAGCGTGAAGCCGCGATTCATCGAACACATTATAGCGTATGTGGCGGTTGAATGGGATGAGGCGGCACATATGGATAGACGGCTTTACGAGCGCATTTCAGAAAAGGCTGGTCAGGATTTAGCAAGATAACAAGGCAGTGCGCGCACCAATAAGGGTCATTCGTCTAGCGACTATATCGCTCGGATGGTCATATGTTGTTCCTCGGAAATCTTCATTGACAGGTTGTGTCATAATACATTGTATAATATGTCAGAAAAACTATATTTTAAGCCATTTCGTTTCAACATATGAATCAAAATGTGTGCATGATATTTTCCGAGCGTAGGGATATACCGCTCGTACTTTTATCAAACAATCAGATTATCCCTCCCCTCCGCACCTCGAAATCGCCCCCACGGGGGATGCGACCCGATCGCTTTGATTCACCTTGTACTGGTCACTCCCTGTCGCGAGCACATTGAGCAGAGACGCGGTCGCCATACTGCTCGTCGATTTGAGCTCTGTCGATGTATCAAAAGCATTCGAGCCATTGAATGAGTACCACGTCCCCATCTACGTGTTCAATGTCGCCGAGGATGTAGCCGACCTTCCCTTTGATGGCAGCTACGAGCTCAGATTTCGAGGGTTCGGGCTTGTCTATCCGTTCGATCTCGAACCCTGCCGCTCTGATCTGCTTTTCATGTTCCGGGAGGATGAAGAGCGAGTCCGTGATAAGGATAGTTTTGCTCATAAAAGGATGATAACCCGATTCAAGTTCTGCGAGAACCAGATTAGAATAGCAGCCCCAACACCCTGAAATCCACTACATGTAACCCGAAGAGGAGCACGAGCAGGGTCCCGAGGATGAGGAACGGCCCGAATGGGATCTCGGCTCCGCGCTTCCAGCCATGATGCTTCGCGAACATCCACACGATGCCGACGGCGGCGCCTGTCCAGCACGCCAGGATGACCGCGTTCGCTCCCCCATTCAGGCCCAGGAGCCAGCCGATGCCGAGGAGGAGCTTGGCATCGCCAAGGCCGATCCAACGGCCGCGCGAGACGAGCCAGAGGAGGGCGAACGGCGCGGCGAGGAGAGGCCCAGCCAGGATCGTCCAGAGATGCGGCCCGGCGGGAAGATGCACGGTGAGCGCGAGAGCGAGCGTCAGAGCATCGAAGAGCCAGACGCATCCGTCGGGGATGATCTTGTGTCGGGCGTCATAGACCGTGATGACTACCAAGACGGAGATCGCCGCGAGGACGAGGAGGAGCTCCCACCCCAGCCCATAGCGCGCATACGCCAGGGCGAACGAGAGCGCGACCCCTGCCTCGACGAGCGGATATTGCCATGAGATGCGGGCACGGCAGCCGCGACAGCGGCCCCGCTGCGCCACGAAGCTCGCCACAGGCACGAGCTCATACCAGGCGAGCGCCTTGCCGCACGACATGCACATGGAGCGGCCTCGGACGCCGACGCCCGTGCGCAGCCGCAGAGCTACGACATTGAGGAAGCTGCCGATGATGGCCCCGAGCGCGAGGAATACGATGACGCCCACCGGACCGGACGAGAAGATGTCAGTTAGAGGTGACACAGTAGTCGGTAGAGCCCGGCGCAGGCGTGGATGCGTTGGAACAGGTGATGCCGGACGGGCCCGACCAGCTGCCTGTGGGGAATGCGGAGAGGCCCTTGGCTACTGCGGCATTGTACGCTTCGAGCTTGGTATGTAGGACGAAGTTCACGACGGATCCGGACGATGTCAGGGTGAAGTAGTCGTAGGTCGTATTTGCGCCGGTAGCGCCCGACGGAGGCATAGGGATCTGCGAGATGAAGTTGCCCAGGGTGATGCCGCTCGGACAGCCGTTGGCGGCCGTGGTCGCGAGCGTCGAGGGATACTGGCTGCAGCGGTCATAGAAGAGCTGGAGCGAGAGCTGGAGCTGGCCCACGTCGGATATGCGCGTAGCATCGCGAGCTTTGGCCCGCGCGCCATTGGTGCTCAGGATGAGGATGCCTGAGAGGAGGGCGATGATGGCCATGGTCACCATGAGCTCGATCAGCGTGAAGCCTTTGGTAGATGTATTCATGAATAGGGTTCGGACGAGGCGGGATTATGCGGATATCTTATGGGCAGGTGACGCTCGTAGGCGGCGTCGCATTGGAATATGAAGGGTTTGTCTTCCCTGTCGAGTCGATGCAGACATACTGCGTAGCGCCGCTCGTGCCGACGGACTTGAGCGCGCCGTAGATGGCGTAGGCGGTGACGGGCGCAGCCGCGCTCGTCTCGAGGTAGAGACGGCCTCCCTGAGAGACGGCATCGTTCGAGAGCGTCAGGGTAGCGGCTGCATTGGGGCCAGTGGTCGAAGTGGCGAAGCCGGTCGCAGGATTGAGCGAGTTATTGGTCGCGTTGGCGGTCGTCGTCAAGTCAGCCCAGCTGCTGCCATTGTAGCCCGCCTCGATGGATATCCTCATCTGCCTCACGCCCGAGATGATCTTCGTGTCGCTGCCCTTGCTCCTCGCGGAGTTGAGGGATACGAGCACGATCGACGCCAAGATGCCGATGATGGCGATGACGACCAGGAGCTCGATCAGGGTGAAACCGCCCCGAGATGCCTTATTCATGTGCCTATTATAAGCCAACCAGCAGCATTTGCCCACCCTCTCTGTACGACGGGCTGCCTCATGATATAGAAGAAAGCCCGCTCATGTAGCGGGCTTTCTTCAGAGACTACGCTACAAGATGACTATGGGCAGGTGACCGTGATCGGAGCAGTAGCGTTCGAGTAGGAAGGATTGGTCTTGCCGGTCGAGTCGATGCAGAAGAACTGCGTGACACCGCCGGTGCCTAGAGACTTGAGCTGGCCGTAGATCGCGTACGCAGTCGGGCTAGCGGCATTGGTGATCACGTAGACCTTGCCGCCCTGAGAGACGGCGTCGTTGGAAAGGGCGAGCGTGGTAGCGGCATTCGGGCCAGCGGTAGTCGTGCCGAAACCGGTCGCCGAGTTCTGGGCGCCAAGTGTGACGAGGTCGCCCCAGGTGCTGCCGTTATATCCGGCCTCGACGGCTGTCCTCATCTGCTGGACATCGGAGAGGATGCGGGTGTCGCTGCCCTTGCTCCTGGCGGAGTTCAGGGAGACGAGCACGATCGACGCCAAGATGCCGATGATGGCGATGACGACGAGCAATTCGATGAGGGTGAAGCCCCTCGTGTTCTTTGTCATGAATGTAGTACGAAAATATTAATACTTATAACCAGTCGAACCATAAGTGTATGGCCTAGAGCCTATTATAACACCCTATGGGTCGCACAAGCTCTAGCATGTGGATAATGCCGCAGCCGCGGCCTGGATCGGCCACATCTCTCCTATCCCGTCGACGAGGCGATGGAATAGATCGGCACGAGGACCGCAGCGAGGAGGACGGCCACGCCGGCGCCGAGCATGACGATCATGGCCGGCTCTATGAGCGATACCAGGGAGTCGACGGCCGTCTTGACCTCGCGGGTATAGAAGTCGGCCATGGTCTTCAGCATGACCCCGACCTCGCCGACCTCCTCGCCGACCTTGATCATCTGGTTCATGATGCCGGGGATCTGGTCGGGGTATTGGGCAAGGGACTCGGAGAGCGTCTTGCCTCCCTTCACGTCATCGACGGCCCCGTCCATGATGCCCTGATAGACCTGGTTGTTGATGACCGACGAGGTGAACTGGATGGCCTCGACCATGGAGATGCCGGAGGCGAGCATCGTGTTCATGTTGTCGGAGAAGCGGGCGAGATAGAGCTTCTTGTAGAGCGTGCTGATGTACGGGATGTGCAGCTTGGTGCGGTCGTAGGCATAGCGCCCGGCCGGAGTGCGCACGAACCTGAAGACGAAGAACGCCGCCACGAGCACTGCTGCGAGGAGCACGAAGCCATACGACACGATGAAGTTCGACATGCCGATGATGACACGGGTATATACCGGCAACGTCACGCCGGACTCGACGAGGATGGGAGTGATCTTCGGGATGACGGTGGTGAACATGAGGATCATGACCGTGAAGAAGGTCGCCACCACGAAGGCCGGGTAGACCAGGGCGCCGCGCACCTTCGACGTGAGCTCGTACGACCGGTCGAGGTAGTCGGCGAGATATTCGAACGTCTGGTTGAGCTTGCCGGACTCCTCGCCGGCCTTGACCATGTTGACATAGAACGAGTTGAAGACTTTCGGATGCTTGGCCAGGGCGGCGGAGATGGTGCTGCCCGACTGCAGGTCGTCGGCGACCTGGGCGATCTTGGCGCCGAGGACCTTGTTCTCGGCTTCGGATGAGAGGAGCCTGAAGACGCGCAGGGCCGAGATCTGGGCGTTGAAGAGGCTCGAGAGCTGGCGCGAGAGGATGACGACATCCTTCATGGAGACGCGCTCGAGGAAGCCGATGGAGATGTTCTTCGAGAGGAGCGAGCCGCCCTCGCCGACGCCCTTGATCGAGGTCAGGACGAAGCCGCGCCGCTGCAAGGACGAGATGGCGACCTCCTGGTTGAGGGCGTCTATAGAGCCCGTCCTCTTGGCTCCTGTCGAATCTATGGCTTCGTAGTTGAATAGCATGGCGGCGATAGAGCGATCAGATCATCCTGCCCAGAGTCTGCGGATTCTGGGAATTGTTATATGCGGTCTCGGCCGTGATCTCTCCGGCTCGGACCAGGTCGGCGAGCGAACGGTTCAGGTCGATCATGCCCTCCTGCGACGAGGTCTCGATGACGGTGTCTATCTCGTGGATCCGCCGCTCGCGGATGAGGTTGCCGACCGCGTTGTTATTGATGAGGACCTCGCAGGCCGGGATGAGGCCGCCCTGGATGCGCGGCAGGAGCCTCTGCGACAGGATGCCCGTGAGCGACGCGGCGAGCTGGACGCGGATCTGGTCCTGCTGCGCGGCCGGGAACGAGTCGATGATGCGGTTCAGGGTCTGCGAGGCGTTGTTCGTATGGAGGGTCGAGAAGACGAGGTGACCGGTCTCCGCAGCGGTCACCGCCGTCGCTATGGTCATGGCATCGCGCATCTCCCCCACCATACAGACGTCGATATCCTCGCGGAACATGGCCACGAGCGCATTCTGGAAATCGGGCGTATCCAGGCGCACCTCACGCTGGTCGACGATCGAGCGCTTGGATTCGAACTGGTATTCGATCGGGTCCTCGATGGTCAGGATATGCTCCGTGCGCGTCTGATTGATGAGCTCGATCATGCTCGCGAGCGTAGTAGTCTTGCCCTGGCCGATGGGGCCGACTACCAGGAAGAAGCCCTGCGGCTTCCTGGTGAACGTCTCGAGGATGGGCGGCAGGTTGAGCTCAGTGAGGGTGCGGATGGAGCGCGGAATGATGCGCAGGGCGATGGAAAGCACCCCCTGGCGGAAATAGACATTGCCGCGGAAGCGGGTCTCGGGCAGGTTGTACGAGAAATCAGCGTCCTTCTCCTTGTCGAGGCGGGCACGGTTGTCGGGGGTGAGCAGGGTCTCGGCGTAGCCCTCCATGTCCGCCGCCGTCAGGAATACATGCTTCATGAGCGGGATGAGGTTGCCTGAGACGCGCAAGACCGGCGGCCTGCCTTCCGAGAGGTGCAGGTCGGATGCGCCCTCCTTGAGGGCTAGCGAGACGAGCTCTTCGATCTCTTTGTGGTAATCCATGTGTATAAGTTGACGGTTATCAGTTAAAAGTCGTCAGTTCGATACAGGCGGCCGCTGTGTGGATGCGATGATCTTGTCGGCTTCTGCCAAGACTTCCGAGGGGATGGTCGTGGCCTTGACGATGTAGCCGTCGGCGCCGAGCTTGCGGGCGCGGCTGATATCGTCCGGCTCGCCCTGATTGGTCAGGAAGATGACCGCGGCACCGGGCGCGAGCTTCTCGCTCCGCAGAGCCGCGACCATCTCCAGGCCATCCATGACCGGCATGACGATATCCACGAGCATGACATCCGGCACATATCCCCCGCGCACGAGCGCCAGGGCGCCGGCGGCCGTATCGGATATCTTCACGTCGTAGCCCGCCTTGGCGAACTTCAAGGCATACATATCCAGGAGGAATTTGTCGTCATCTACGAAAAGGGCTTTCTTCTGGTTCATACGCTTGTATTATAGCGGTAAGCAGCGATTCGCAACAGCGGCGGGGTGTGTAGAGCGCTAGGCGCAGCGATTTTATCGGGTCATTGACATGCATGCTATAATTAGCATCATGGATCAAACAAGCGCCCCGAAAAGGTATGCTTTTATCGATGTCCAGAACACCGAGGGCACGGCCAGCCAGATACTCGGTTTCGTCATAGACTGGCAGAAGCTGTACCAACACCTCAAAGAGCATTGGAACTGCGAAAAGATATTCTTTTATTCAGGCATCCAGGAGAGTGACGAAGATAAGATCACTGAATATCTAGCCCTCAAAGACCTTGGCTACATCATGAACGCAAAGCCGTATAAGATCTACAAGAATCCTGATCGTATCATGAAGATCATCTGCTCGAAGTGCTCAAACCAGATCGATTACAAGATCGAAGGTGGCGTCCGCTGGAAATCGAATTGCGACACTGAGCTATCTGTAGATGCCACGAACCTTGCCGCTCCCGGAGTCGAGTTCCTCATGGTCACCGGCGATGGCGATTTCGAATATGTGATCAGGAATGCGGTAGAAAAAGGAGTGAAAGTGTATGTCGTATCAAGCGCAAAGAAGATAAAGACCGCTCCCAGATATTCAAAGTCTCGCTTTTCTACCAAGCTCCGTGACTTGATCGCTGAAAAGCCTGACTCTGTGTTCTTCTTCAACTTGAATGATTGGAAGATGAAGGTTAAGAAGGATTTGTAGACAAAAGGAAAACGCCGTGCAGGCCGGCGTTTTCTAATGACATCGCTAGTATAGACGATTCAGGCTCAAAGTCAATACAGTTCAACAGGACTATTGAACCTTGATGAACTTACCATCCTGGAATTGATTTATGAGCACATCGAAGTCGGCTATGTGGGCCTTGAATCCATGGAAGCCTATATCGGGCGCGGGGACGGCGTTATCCATATGACTCCTGACACAGTCCATATTGTCGCCGCATGCGCTCAAAGCCTCTGCCATCTGCTTGAGATGAACGTACGCAAGGCCAGCTGCCTGTTCGTTGGTAATGTTCCTCCCAGGGAATGCGGCATGGACTTTATCCAAAAAGACCTGCGAAACGACAGGCAATCCAAACACAACGACTCCTTGCAAAAGCTCATTGTTCTGCGAGATGACTTCGGGCGTATCGAGGTCTGTCGTCCCGACGAACGGGATATTCATCCCGAGAGTGCGCATATTCTTGAGCGCTGTGATCTGATCGGTCGAGAACGATCCTACGAATATAGCTTGAGCACCTTCACCCTTGAGCTTCGTGAGCATGGTCCTGAAATCGGTAGTACCGGGATTGAATGTCTCTGAGTACGTGCTGCTGCCAAACACGCTCGTCACTCCATCGAGACATAATTGGCCGAATTCAAGATTGCTCTTGAGAACACCAACACGCAGGACGCCACGGCTCTTCTCTATCATGAGCTGAGCCGCTTTCTGACAGCCGACTTGGAAATCCGTGAATGTCTTGTAAGTGTTCTCGTCGTCCTTCAAGGGCGAGACCGGAGCAGCATTGTATACGTGCAATATCCCCTTTCCTTTGATGAACGATGTTACGGCGATGGCTGCTGGATTGAATTCGCTGAAGATACCGGCCACATGATCTACATTGACCTGCTTCTGCGCCGCATTCAATGCCATCTTGGGATCGAGCTGAGCGTCATCGAATATGAAATCTGCCTGGATGCCCTCTTTGGCCAGATCCATCTTGGCAAGCTCAGCGCCGATGAGCGTCGACTGGCCCCAATATGCGACATCGCCAGTCAAAGCTGTGATGACGCCGATCTTGACGCCTGCTCCTATAGCTGTAGGACGGCGTCCATTCATGGAGATGATAGCCACAACGATAATCACGATCAACACGACACCGACCCAGATAGTCTTTTTATTCATGGTGGATATATTCACACCAAACACCGAAAAAATCCACTACAGCTTATTCACCTCCTCTATCGGTATCTTCTTCTCGAAGGCCTTGATGATGGCGTCCTCCTTCATGGAGAGCATGCCCCTCTTGCGCAGGATGGAGGCGATCTCGACCTCGGTGGCGTTCCTGAGGATGGCTTCCTCGATCTCCTTATTCATGTCGAAGACCTCGAAGACGGCCATGCGGCCGCGGGTGCCCTTGGGGGCTTGAGGATTTGGAGCGATCTTGCAGACGGTGCTCGCGAAGGGTATCTCCTTCTTGTATTCCTCCGGCAGGTCGGCGAACTGGCGGTCGATCATGGCCTTGATGCTGCCATCGACGGGGATCTCTTCGGACGCTTCCGGGACGAGCAGGCCGACGAGGCGCTGAGCGATGCCGAGGATGAGGGTCGGGGCGATGAGGTACGGATCGACGCCCATATCGATGAGGCGCGGGATGATGCCGGCGGCGGTATTGGTGTGGAGGGTCGAGAAGACGAGGTGGCCCGTGAGGGCGGCCTGGACGGCCAGCTGGGCAGTCTCCTTGTCACGGATCTCACCGACCATGATGATATCGGGGTCCTGGCGGAGGGTGGTGCGGAGGCCGGAGCTGAAGTCGTAGCCGATCTCAGGGCGCACTTGCGACTGCGAGACGCCTTCGATCTGGTACTCGACCGGATCCTCGAGGGAGAGGACGTTGTAGCTCTCGCGATCCATCTCATTCAGTATCGAATAGAGGCTGGTGGACTTGCCTGAGCCGGTCGGGCCGGTGATGAGGATGAGGCCGTAGGGCTTGTCCATGGCGTCGCGGATGAGCTTGAGATTCTTCGGGGTCAGGCCGAACTCGTCGAGGGTGCGGACGCCCTTGGCCTGGTCGAGGATGCGCATCACGACCTTCTCGCCATAGTATGCCGGGAACGTCGAGACGCGGAAGTCGATGCGGCGCGAGTCTATCTTGGCGGAAAAGCGGCCGTCCTGGGGCTTCCTCTTCTCGTCGAGGCGCATGTTGGAGAGGACCTTGATGCGGGCGACCACGGCGGAGTGCACCTGCGACGGCAGGACGAGCGACGTAGTGAGGATGCCGTCTACGCGGAAGCGCACGCGGACCTTGTCGCGCATATGCTCGATATGCACATCGGAGGCATTGCCCTCGACGGCATAGCGGACGATGGTGGCCACTATCTTGACGATCGGCGCATCTTCGACGATGGTCGCCTCGGTCCTCTGGTCACGACCCGTACCGGCCGATCCTGGAGCTCCCGGAGCCGTGCCTCCGGCGGACTCGCCGCTCTCGCGCTCCTCCCCTACCGCGGGCACGGAGAGCTCCGTCTCGAGATCGTCGAGGGCATGGGAGACCTCGCCGGTCAGGCCCTTGTACATCTCGATGACCTTCTCGAAGTCGTCGACGCTCACGAGGAAGACCTTGTAGGGGATGCTCTTCTTGGCGGCCAGGAATGAGAGGGCGTCGCGCGCCTCCATGTTGTCGGGTTCGACGACGCCGACCTCGAGCGTCCCGTCAGCCACGCCGATCGGCACAAAGCGATAGTGGCGGGCCGACTCCTCGGGGATATATTCGAGGACGTCGAACGGGATGCTGGTCTCGCCGAGCGAGCGCACCGGGATGTTCAGGAATTGGCCCAGGGCCTCGGTGATGTCGGAAAGCTTCACCCCGCGGGCGACTAGGGCCTGGTTCAGGGTAGCGCCGGCGGCCATAGCCTTGCGGACCTCGCCGAGATCGGCTTTGGCTATGAGCTTCTTGTCGAGGAGTATGTCGAGTACGCTCATCGGTTATTTGGACGCGGCTGGCTTGCCGGAGACAACCTGGCCGGAAGCTGCCTGGCCGGAGGCGTTGTCGGTCGGATTGGGCACGCCGGGGATCGGCGCGAATGGGTCCGGACGGCTGACATTCTGCGGGTCTATAGGCACGGAGTAGTCCTGGAGCGACTGGTAGACCGGGCTCGAGAAGAGCGTGGTGTCTATGTGGATCGACCTGACCTGGTTCAGGAGCGCGAGATCCTCGGAGCCGACGGAGGCGGTGCTGCTCTGGAGCAGGCTCGCCGCCGACGGGCTCGAGCCTCCGGTAAAGTAGAGGTAGGCGATCACCAGCACGACGACGATGATGCCGACCGTGAGGTAGGTCTTGGTCTTGGAAGCTGGGGCGTTCGGTTTCATGGTGTGTGGATTACCTGCGGAGCCAGTAGGTCTCGAACTCGGCCTGGAAGTCATAGACGCCGTCGTCGTTCGACCCGACGGTGAGATGCCGGAGGCTCATGACGCGCTCGTCAGCCTCGAGCGCCTGCAGGAATGAGATGAACTGGTCGTAGCGGGTCGAGGCGGTGAAGGATACGACGACCTTGTCGAGCTGCGGCTCTCCGACGGTGCCCACTGACCCCGACGACGCTGCGCCTCCTGCGGGCGGCGGGATGGTCCCAGAAGCGCCCCCCGAAGACGACGGCACCACGGCCTTCACATCGGTGAGCGAGAAGTGGTGCTGGAGGGCGAGGTTGTTGAGGTCGATGACCAGGCGGATGTTATCGACACCGGCCGGGATCATGGCGTCGAGCTTGGCGCGGTCGGCCTGGGAGATCTGGTTGTAGTCGTGCGTGACCTGGTCGCGCGACGTGACGATCTCGCTCGCGTCGCTCAGGGCCTGGGTAGTGGCATCGCTCTCTGCCTTGACCCCTTCGGCGTCTGCGATGACATTCTGCGTCACGGTGAAGTAGAGGCCGATAGCCACGATGATGAGGATGGTTGCGATGAGGTTCTTATTCATGTCAGTTGGATGAAGGCGCTGTAGTCCCCTGTACTGAGCCTGTGCCAGAGGCCGGGCTCGAGCCGCCCGAGGACAACGACCCGATCGTGTCCCTGTAGAGCAGGCCCGACGGGTCGATCTGAGCGGTGAGGGAGAATGCGACCGTGCCGTTCCTGTTCAGATTGGGGTTGGAGACGATAGCGTTCTTGACCGTCGCGTTGAGGTTGTATTTTGCGAGGTTGTTCAGGACATCCGACTGGAATGCGACCGACGGGTAGTCGCGGCCGTAGCCGAAGAGCGAGAGCGAGATCGGGCTCATGCCCGGCGGGACGGTCATCTCCATGGAGGTGAAGCGCACGTTCTCGGTGGTGATCTGCGAGAGGACGCTGAAGACCTTCGAGGTGGCCAGGTGGCTGTCGAGGAGCTGCCGGGCGAGGGCGATCTTGGTGCTCTCGGCCTTCATGAGGGAGATCTGGTCGAGGTTGAACTGCTTCTGCCTCACGGCGAGCTCGGCCTGGCCGCTTGCATTCGAGGAGAGGAGGTAGTACTTGTATGCGTAGGCACCGCCGATCGAAAGGAGGGAGAGGACGAAGAGCACCACAGCTATGGTCATGAATAAGCCGCCGAGCGTGCCCTTGCCCCTGTGAGCGGCGGGCGACGATCCAGACATGCCCGGCGACGAGGGCATCGGGTTCTTCGGTATGAATGATGTCTGGAAGCGAGTTTCCATAGTGCGGTATGCACACGGATTATAGCACCCCCTGCCCTGTCCAGTCTTGTGAATAGCACGCTGCCTACGGATTGGCCTCCCCGAGCGCGCGGAGCGCGGCGCCGATGGCGACGGCGAATTCGGGGCCCGCAGCGGCAAATTCCTGCGCCAAGAATGCGGGAGTCTCGAGCTTGCTGAACGGATCGGCATAGGCCACATCTGCCTGGAAGCTCGCCTTGGCGAGGTCGACGAAGCCCTTCAGAAGGACGCCGCCGCCCGTGAGGATGACCTTGCTGATGTTCTTCTGGTATTTCTTCTCGTAGTTCAGGATGGCGGAGTTGGCCTCGTAGAAGATGTAGTCGAGGTTGACCGTGATGATCTCGGTGAGCTCTTTGTATTCGGGACCGCCCTTGAGGCCCTTGGTGCGCTTCATGTTCTCTCCCTCCTCGGGAGTGATGGAGAGCGCCTTCGAGAGAGCCAGGGTGATGTCCTGGCTGCCCTTATTGACGATATGCGAGGCGCGCAGGATGCCGCGTTCGACGATGTAGAGCTTGGTGGCGCGGGCGCCCATGTCGATGATCATGACGGTCGCCAGGCCGCGGTCCGCCACTGCGCGTATGGCGCTGAATATCTCGATCTCATAGAACGACGGCTGGAGGCCGCTCCCGGTCATGATGGACTGATATTCGTTCAGGTATTCGTTATGGATGGCGACGACGAGCACGTCCTGCCCCTGCTTCTGGACAGCGCCGGTGGCATCGCCCTCTCCGGAGAGCATGCTGTCCTCGCGCGGGATGACGGAAAAGTCGAGGAAGACCTCGTCGAGAGGCACGGGGATGTATTTGCGCGCCTCCAGGCGGACGACCTCGGCGACCTGCTTGTCCGGGACAGGCGGGATGGTGATGAAGGTGATGAGGCTCGATGTCAAGGGCAGGCAGGAGCCGCAGACGACCGTCGTGGTCTTGGCCTCGCGCAGGACGTCGCGCACCGCCTCGGCCTGCTTGTCGGCGGTCAGGGCGACCGCGCGGCCGACCTCGGTGCCGCCGTAGGGGCCGAGAGCGAGCTCTCCGTACGTCTCCAGGACCGCGCGGCCGCGGCGCTTCTTGATCTGGACGACCTTGATGGAAGACGAGCCGATATCGACTCCCAGGACGCTCTGCTCTTTTTTGAAGAATGACGAGAATAATCCTGCCATATATGCATGGCTAGTATAGCAGATTTCTCCCCGGCGATGATGTATACTAGGCCGTTATGCATATCCTGAAGTCATTCTGGGGCGTCTTCGTCGATGCGCTCTTCCCTCTCGCCGACGCGGAGCGCGCTCTCGCATCCATGTCCCCCGAGCAAGCGCTCGCCGAGCTGCCGCCGGCACCGCCCTATGACGGCTCTGTCGCTGATCTGGGCCTGGGCATGCGCTCGATATTCGCCTACCAGGACGAGCGGGCCTCGAAGCTCGTCTGGAGCATCAAATACAAGAGGTCCGCGCATGCCGTGAAGCTCGGCGGGTATGCGCTCTATCGGTCGGTCGCAGGCACGGCGCTCATCGTCCCCATGCCCATCACCGAACGGCGGCGGCGCGAGCGCGGCTACAACCAATGCGAGCTCCTCATTGACGAGATCCGCAGGCTCGACATGGCCGGGGATGTGACCCACGATACGTCCGGCGATGCGCCCCGACACGCAGTCTCTCCGCTCTCATTCGATGCCGATCTCCTCGAGCGCATCCACCATGTGTCGCGTCAGACCCTCAAGAGCCGCGCCGATCGCCTCGAGTCGGCCAAGGGCATCTTTGCCGTGAATGAGGAGGCCGCCGCTAGATATGACAAAGGCCTGCCGATCGTCGTCATCGACGACGTCATCACGACAGGCAGCACTATGAAGGCTGCGCTCGACGCGTTGCGAGCTGCCGGGTTCACCGATGTGCGCGGGTTGTCGCTCGCACATTGAGCCCTATGACATATATGTCATAGGGGTCGCATCAGAGGGAAAGCAAACAGACGGGCATGTATCGTCCTATACGATCTTCACGAATCTGCGTTTCCCTATTTTGAGGATAGCTCCCGCAACAGGCATAAAATTCGAATCAGTTATCTTCTCATCCTTATCGGTACGGACAGCGCCGTTCTCGACGAGCCTGCGCCATTCTGTCTTCGACGGCACAACGGCGGTCTTGATCAAAGCATCGACAAGAGAGCCGCCCGCGAGCGAGATTTCCTGGATATCTTCCGGCACGCCGCCTTTGGCGAAGGTAGCCTCGAACGAAGCCGCGGCAGCCACGGCTGCCGCTTCGCCGTGATACATCCTCACGATCTCGCGCGCGAGCTGTATCTTTATCTTCTTGGGATTCTCGCCCCGTTCGAGCCGAGCTCTGATCTCTGATATTTCGGCGAGCGGAAGACGAGTGCAATCGATGAAGACTTGCAACATGCCCGCATCGGCCAGCGCCATGACCTTGCCGAACATATCCTGCGACGATTCATTGAGGCCGACTCCCGTGCCGAGGCTCTTGCTCATGAGCTTCTCCCCTGTGACAGGATTGGTCAAGAGCGTCGTCGTGATGACGAATTTCTCGCGGTCCTGATAGCGCTTCACGAGCGTGCGGCCTGCGAGCATGTTGAATGTCTGATCAGTGCCCCCTATCTCCAGATCGACCTTGAGCGCGACCGAATCATAGCCCTGCATGAGCGGATAGAAGAATTCATGGACATGGAGCGGCTTGTTCTCACGGATGCGCTTCTCGAAAAGATCGCGCTCGAGCATGTGCTGTACCGTGAAGTTCGATGCGAGCTCGACGACATCGGCGAATGAGAGCTTGGAGAGCCACTCGCTGTTGAAGCGGAATTCGATCGGATTCTCCGTGTCGTCAAAATCGAGGACCTTACTGATCTGGTCCTTGAATGTCTGGAGATTGGCGAGGACCTGCTCGCGAGTGAGCCTGACGCGCTCGGATGTCTTGTCGCTCGGATCTCCGATCATGGCAGTGAAATCTCCGACCAGGACGATGATCTTGTGGCCGAGTGTGTGGAATCTCTCGAGCACGAGGTAGTTAGTCGAATGCCCGATGTGGACATAGTCTGCTGTCGGATCGATGCCCATATAGATCGTCAGCCTCTTGCCCGATGACAGCAGGGACTCGAGATCCTTCCTGCTCGGATAGACGGTATCTATCGAACGAGAGAGCAGCTCATCTAACGCTTCCTTGTCCGGCGCCGGGAGAGGTGCCTGTGTGTCCATCGCTTTCATGGCGAGGATTATAGCCTAAATCTCCTTGTAGGACGAATCGACGCCGATGGGCTGGATCATCACCGAGGTCTGGGAGGTATATCCCCCTCCGGTGCCGGTGATATCGAGGCGGATCGGCAGAGTCCTGAGCAGGTCGGTCTGTCCGGTGAATGTGGCATGGAGGACGGTCGGAGCATATCCGCCGGAGCCGTACGTCATGATCGTGCCATCCGTGCTGTCGGGATGGAGGAAGCTCATATGGCTCATGACTGACGACGGCAGGTCGCCAGCGGCGGCGGTCTCTGGGACCGACGGCAGGAATTCCAGCCTGACGGAGACGCCTGATGGGACGGCCGCCGAGGCCGAGAGCGTGATAGGCGCCGAGAATGATCCCTTGGGATAGACGCTCACCGTGATCGGCGAGACGACAGCCGGTGCATAGCTGTAGATCTTCATGGTAGCGGTCGAGGGCGAGGCCGCGAGGTCGAAACCGCTATCGGTAGGCGGGAATGCGCACGGCATCGCTCCGTTGTAGTTGATCGCCGAGGGATCGGTGCATATGGTAGAGACAGTGAATGTGCAGGGCGCTGCGCCGCCGTAGTTCGAGGCGCTCGTGTCGGTGCAGACCGAGCTCGGTGCCGCGACAGTGACCGTAGCCGCGCTCGACTGCGGGCCGCCGAACCAGAAGAGGCTGCCGCTGCACGTCATGGTGAAGGTGGTCGTATTGGAGAGGGTGAGCGTCCTCGAGCCAGAGAGCGAGGATTCGCTGAGCTGCAGCACGAGGCCATTGTCAGACTCGGTACATGAGCTCGCGTTGGTCGAAGACCAGGTGACGGTGGTAGCCCCGCCGCCTACAGACAGCGATGACGGAGAGGCGGTGATGACCGGCACCGGCTGGTTCGCGCTCGGCCGGGCGACATTCACGGTGATAGAGGGGTCATTCAGGCTCCCCTTGCCGAGGTTGCTTATGGCACGAGCCGTGATGAGATATCTGCCCGTGCCATACCATGGCGGCGTCCAGGAGATCGAATATGGGGATGACGTGATCGTCCCGACAGTGCTCGGCACCGGCTCATATGTCCCAGCCTGCCAGGCGAGCCGGGTCGCGGTGTCGGCGGCGTTGTACATGTCGTTCGTATAGTACTGGTGGACACTGAAGTCGACCTGCTTGATGCTGCCGGACGAGATGCTCGGGACAGCCGTGATCGTCACCGGCGTGCCGACGCTGACGGTCGAGCCGTCCGCCGGAGAGGTGACGACGACTGTCGGATTGGGAGCCTGCGCATCATACGGCGTGAGCGTCACATCGAGGGTAGCCCAGTCAGAGGCGGCTCCGAAGGTATCGACCGCGCGGGCAGTGATCGTCTTCTGGCCGGATGTGCGCCACTGATACGGGAATGTCTCCCTCGTACCGGAAGAGTCATACGCGCTCGACGCGCCAGTGTAGATGGATGGGATGACATACGTATCCTGGTCGGAGAGGTAGTGCTCGGGGTCCTTGATCTCATAGTAGATGTCGTCCCCATCCGGATCAGTCGTCTGGATATAGTACGTCTGGCGATTGCCGACCCCCGAGAAGTTGAGGTTCGTGCTGTCGGCGGTGATGGTCGGCGGCAGCGGCGCGCGGTTGGTAGCCGCAGCCTGGCTCACACCCACGGTCACCGAGGCGCTGCTCGAGTCCGACCCGCAGTATGTCGGGTTGCTGCAGGTGATGGTGTATGCCGTGTCAGAGGAGAGCGGCCCCACTTGCTGCGTCCCTCCCGTCGGATCCTTGTCACCTGACCATCCTCCAGAAGCGGTGCAGACATCGCCTGTATCGCTCTCTGCCCAGGTGAGCATGCTCGTACCGCCCGATGCGACCTTCTGCGGGTTGGCGGTGAGATACGGCTGTGAAGGAGGACACGGCAGGGGGATCGTAGTACCGGCCGGGTTCTCGCCCGGGTTGCTCGCCTGCTGGCCGATGCCGCCGAACGGGTCCTCTCCATAAGAGGACAGGCTGCCACCCTCAGATGAATCGCTGGGTGACGGAAGGTCGATAGTCGTGGCACCGACAGAGGCTGTGCCATTGAATTCAAAAAAGATCCCCGTGCCGGCGCTCTTCACTTCTTGTACAAAAGGAGTGCCCGAAAAGATCGAGTATGTAGCAGCATCAGGCAAGGCAGACATGCTGCTTAGGTATCCGAATGCCTCGGTGCCGCTGATCGTAGCGCCAGGTACCGTGATCGGTGATGACTGGCCTCTCACGACGAAAGGCATCGCCACCATGAGCGCACCGAGGGCGAGCGGTACATATCGTCTGAGTGTGATAGAAAACTGCATCGTTACGGCAATTAAACCACTTGCGGCTTCAAAACGGAACCGTGTGTGGGGATAGCATCCGCTATTCCTAAATGGCTACCTCGGATAAAAACCAGCCCTGCGCACGTCTCCGTGAACAGGGCTGAAACGAGGATTCGTCGTGAACGAACCTCGGACTCTCGGACTATTGCGTGGCGTCCTGGACGAAGACCCATTTGGCGGATGGGTTCTGATAGTTGATCCTGCTGTTCAGGACCAACTTACCCCCTTGATTCACCAGGCAGTAGGCTGAGAAGGGCCGGCTGCTTATGGGCTCAGGCAAGACGACGAGGACTTCCCCGTTGTCTGGCTGGTTAGGATACTGAGCCCGGAGTTCAGGTCCAAGCGACGCCGGAGGAAGCCTCAGCCCGAGAGCTGTGGCATGACGCCGTACGTCAGCCGCGGTGAACTCGTTCGGGAGGCCGAGCTGTTCTCGCGTAAGCGTGACGAGGACGAGCGTTCCCTTGACGGTGAACGGGGTATTGTCGAGCAATACCCTGACCTCCGGATCGGCAACGCATTCCGTCGACAGGACGGCCTCGTCCCCCGTAGTTTTCGCCGAAAGGGACGCCTTCCTGAACGCCAACGAGTCGTTAAAGACCCGACTGGCGAAATCATCGGCGCTTTTGATGTCGCCGACCGTGATCGTCTTCCAGACTGGGTAGTTCCCAGCATAGGCGCGAGTGCCGATGCCGAAGAAGACCGCGGTGAAGAGGACGAGGACAGCGACGAGCCGTCCGACTGACGTTTTGGTTTTCATAGAAGTGGTTGTAGAATGGTTTCAAACTTGTGGGAACATCCCACCCTACAGCCACCACATGGCGGCCATAGCCAGGAAGCTTCGATGTCTCGAAGGCTCGTGGCTACGGCCGCACCAGGGAACGCACGCAATGTATCAAAGATCTTTACGACACACATTATAGCATAGTCAAGGGCTAAAAGTCAAGCTCCCGTAATGGTTCAATAGCTTGGAATCACCCCGGTGATTTAGGCTATGAGAATGCCATATACAAAAAGCGAGAATCTACCCCGAGTCAGGGCCAAGGCCGTGAGGATGGCCCGTAGCGGAATGAGCACACGATTAGTTGCCCGGCACTTCGGATACAGCCAGAGCGCAGTCGTGAAGTGGTGCGGAAAGGCCAGTATTGTTGTCGGGGCTAGGATCGAGACTCAGAGTTCCAGGCCGAAGCACCATCCACGATCACTTCCAAAGGAAAAAGTTGCTGCGATCATTGCAGCCAGGATGGAGCACAAGCGCTGCTCGGAAGTCGTGCATGAATATCTGAAAAGAGACGGTGTCACAGTCTCGCTCTCATCGGTCAAACGAGTCCTTGGGCGCTACAGGCTCCTGAAAAAACGCTCACCCTGGAAGAGAATGAGGAAGTATCCGCCGCTACCGGACGTTCTAAAACCTGGCGATTTGGTCCAATTCGATACCGTGCACCTCGAAAGGAATCCGAGGAGATATGTATACACCGCACTCGATGTGTATTCGAGATATGGATTTGCCATGACGAGTGACAAGGCCAACTGTCGAAAGTCGATCATATTCCTGAGACAAGTGATGAAGGAATTTTCATGCAGGGTCGTGCAGACAGACAACGGACCGGAGTTCGGCCTCTTCTTTTCCGATGCCGTGAGAAGATTTGGAGCCTTTCACAGACATATACATCCGAGGTCTCCCAATGAGAACGGACATCTCGAACGATTCAATCGCACGATCCAAGAAGAACCTCTTGTCATGGGACTTACCTTGTCGTCCAATGATATTTCAAAATACCTCACCCATTACAATGAAAAGCGGCTTCATCTCGGGCTCAAATTCAAAACGCCGAGAGAGATGCCAAAAGTGATTCCAAGGTCTTGACCCTAATTCAGCTCCTCCGTTGTGGATGAGCCGTGAATCCTTCCCTGCCCTATCGGACGGATATGGCTCGTTTCCTAGCTGTTCTCGTGATGCTTCAACCTCCGCAGTATGATCAGGCAGACGATGATGCCGACGAGACCGACAGCCAGATATATGTAGTACGGCAAGATCCCGATAGAGCCACCGGCGCCTGCGCCGGCACGAGCCGGACAGAATGAGCTGCAGAGGTATTGGACCGTCGCGATCTGGCGCGGCACGCCGTCCTTGGCCGGCTCTACGAGCGACAGTCCGATGCCGGGACCCGCGAGGCCGTCCTTGAATACGACCGGCACCACGAACATGCTGACGCCGGGGACCACGCGCTCTTCGCTGAACGGGAATGATGCGCCGCCCGGAACATATGCGTCGATCTCGACCGTCGAGGTAGCGTTCGAAGACAGGCAGCCGAAGATGTTCGTCGTGGCGCCCGGAGCAGCCGACGGATAGGCATCGAGGCCAAAGAGCGTGGCGCTCACGAACGTGCCGTGAGGCATGGCTGACCAGAACGAGTAGAGCGAGCTCTTGTCGCCGTCGATCGTCTCGATCAGGATATTGCGGACCGTGTCGGACGTCTGCGGCGCAGTGAAGGAGACCGTCGCCTTCATGCCCGGCTGGAGCGTGACTTGCCGTGAATCAGAATAGACGGCGGTCTTGTCGCTCATGACCGTCGAACCGTATATGGTCATCTTGGCCGTGATGGTCCTGGCTGTTGTGTATGTATTGAGGATATCGAATGAGACCGGGACCGCAGAGCCGTCCTTGGTCACCGCCAGGCGCAGGGTGGTGCTCGTCGATACGCCGAGCTCCTTCCCCGCCACCGTGACAGACTGCGTGTCTATATATGAGACGCCTGCGGCAGCCTTGCCGCCGACCGAGGGTATGATGACAGATGCGGCTGGGACGCTGTTGTTCTCCGAGCCCTTCAGGGCCAAAGTGCCTCCGGACACGAGATAGAGGTCGAGGGCGTACGATCCGCTCGCGATCCCTGCGGGCACATGCCACGGGAAGCTGAAGCGTACCGACTGGCCGGAAGCGACAGCCAGGCCGTCCGCTGCGGTAAAGCGCTGGACGATATCGGACGTGGCCGCATAGCCCAAGGCGGACGCATTCGGGAGCTTGCGCACACGCGCCACGATAGACAGATCCGAGATCGGGAATGACGCGTTGTCGCGGACGATCCCTGAGACGGGATAGTCAGTACCGGAAGACGCGCCGGATGCGCCCTTGTCCATGATCACCTGTACGGCAGCGGGACCGACCGCACAATATGTATCCACCATCTGGCGCGCCGAGGGCAGTGCGGGGGAAGGGGCAGCCGATTGCGCGAAGGCGAACGCGGGCGCAGCGGCCGTGAGCGCGACGATCACCCCTATGACGAGGGATATATATCTTTTTGTATACGTGCGGAGATTCATCTGTACCACAATTAAACCACCGAACCGTCAAAAACAGAACCTTGTGTGGGGATAGCGGAAGATAACCTGAGGTATCGGAAGAGCGGCTCCTATGCAGAGAGCGCCTCTATCATACCGGGGCAGCCCTCATCTCCAGCCTATGCGCAAGCAGTGTCACCGCAGGCGTACATATGACCGTCACGGCCAATGTCCAGCCGAAGAGGGCCGGCTCGAAGCCGCCAAGAGCCGCCGAAAGCGCTCCGAAGAAGAGCACATAGTCCGCATGCACGATGAATGGCACGTAGCTGCCGGGCTGGGCGCCGATGCGGCGCTTGATGAAGCAGCCGAGAGCATGGCCACAATATGCAGAGACCGCCTTCCAGAAGATGAGCGGCTGCGCCGGGAAAGCTGCCACAAAGAGAGCGCCGAGCGCGAGGGCGAGCGCCAGGCCGAGCCAGGTCGTCGAGGCCCCGAAGATCGGCTTGCCATCGAATAACATGTGGCCGCCGTCGAGCGGCCTGTCCCATCTCTTCAGGAAGGAGAGGCCATTCAGGGCGATGTTCGTAGCCCAGAGCGGCCACGCATATGCGAGGATCGATGAGAGGACGCCGAGGACGATCGCAGGGTCAGGTGTATTCATGGCCGTCTGATCATCGGAGATCCGGTATGACGAAGCTCCCTGCTCCGGCTGCCTCTATCGTCTCATAGAGGACAGAGAGCGGCCGCGGCATGCATATCGGCATGGATATGAGCGCGCGGTATGCATACATCGCGCCGCGGGGAGTCCACTGTATGCCGTGCGGCTCG
>Ga0265331_10000382_pt1 | contig 46139 bp, 37 predicted proteins | sample 41923metaG_FD_202088 | JGI IMG/M metagenome (GOLD analysis project Ga0265331, IMG submission 202088) | Rhizosphere microbial communities from Carex aquatilis grown in University of Washington, Seatle, WA, United States - 4-19-23 metaG | ecosystem: Host-associated > Plants > Roots > Rhizosphere... | reverse complement strand
CGAATGCAGGGGATGAGCGAGCGGCCAGTGGCGCCTCCGTCGTTCGAGGCCATCGAATCCGAAAGGGACTCCGAAGTGCACGTGAAGGCAGCGCGACGAACGCCCGAGTCGGAGGCGCCCGAGATGCCCCACTCGGAGACGCGCATTGCGACCCGCCCGAACACGGGCGCGGCGATCACCGACGAGGCCTGGGCCGCGCAGGCGATCGGAGAGCCCGTCGTCGCGCTTTCCGCAGACGAGCTAAGGCGCCTGCCCCTCGATCATCGCGCGGGCTACTTGCTGTCGCTCATGGACGGCACGATGGACCTCGAGACCGTGCTCGATGTTTCGGCGATGCCTCGCGCCGAAGCGCTGAGCGCCGTGCGCGATCTGTTCGAGGCCGGCGTCGTCACGTTCCGATAGGCTCACTCACGATCCGCCGCCCACGGCGCGAACGAGGGACTTCTGCGCCACGGCGAAGAGGGCGAGCGCGGGAGCCGACAGGACCACGTTGCCCGCCATGACGATGTGCCATCGCACGCCGGTTCCCTGCTCCCGGAGCAGCGCCACGCCGAGCGGAAGCGTGCGCACGCGGTCGCCGGTCGTCATGACGAGCGGCCAGAAATAGTCGCTGTAGTGCAAGACGAAGCTCACCAGAAACAGCGACACCAGGGTCGGCTTGAGCATCGGCGCGAGGATGCGATAGATGATCGTCCACTCGCCCGCGCCATCCATACGCGCGGCTTCGATGATCTCGTCAGGGACCCTCGAGAGCGCCTGGCGCACGAGGAAAGTGCCCAACGCGCTGGCGGCGAACGGCAGCACGAGCGCGGTCATCGTGTCGACGAGCCGAAGCTCCGCGAAGAGGAGAAACACGGGGACGAACGTCGCCTGCGCCGGAACGAGCAGACAGGCGACGACGACGCCGAAGGCGAACCGCCGCCCCACGAATTGGAGTTTCGCGAGCGCGTACCCCGCGGGGAGCGCAAGCGCGACTTGCGCCACGGCGATCGCCGACGCCATGACGATGGTCACTGCCATGTACCGCACGACGGGAATGGCCCGGAACACCTCGCGATACGCGCCGGGGTCGAGCCTATTCGGCAGGGGCGCGGTGGGGTTCGCTACAATTTCGGGAAGCGTCTTGAAGGAAGTGGCGACCATCCAGGCGTAAGGCAAGAGCCACGCCGCTGCGGCGACGCACGCGAGCGCAAGCGCCAGAACCGACAACAGGCGGCTTGCTCTCATTGCGTCCCTCACCCGTGGTCCGATTCGGTGCTGCGTGCCGCCCGCGCCGGCGGAGCCGTCGTGCGCGCCTGCCAGACGCGCAGATTCAGCCACGCGAGCGCGAGGAGCAGCACGAAGAAGACCACGGTCAACGCGCTCGCACGTCCGATGCTCAGATTGAGGAAGATCTGCTCGTAGATGGCGTAGACGAAGAGCTCCGTCGCGCGCGCGGGGCCGCCTTGGGTCATGATGCGCACGACGTCGAAGGCCTGGAAGCTCGTCACGAGGCTCGTCGTCGCTACGAACGCCGTGGTCGGGGCGAGCAGCGGCATCGTCACGTACCGGAAGCGCGCAGCCGGACCTGCGCCGTCGAGCGCCGCCGCCTCGAGGAGCGAGCGCGGCACACTTTGCAAGCCGGCGAGAAAGATGACCATCGCGTAGCCCGTGAGCTTCCACACGCCCACGACGGCGAGGGTCGGCAGCGCCCAGCGAGGGTCGCCGAGCGGCGAGAGCGGAGTGGCGCCGATCGCGCGCAGGGCTCGGCCGAGGACGCCGGAGTTGCCGTCGAGAAGCCACATCCAGAGCAGCGCGACGGCCACCCAGCTGACGACGTAGGCACTGAAAATACTGGCGCGCGCGAACGCGAAGAAGCGTCCGGGCCTGTCGAGGAGGAGCGCCAGCCCGAGACCCGACACCACCGTCCCGGTGACGACGATCGCGCTGTACGCGAGCGTGCGAAGTGCGACGGCCAGAATTTCGCCGTGAGCGGCCAGCGCGCGGTAGTTGCCCAGTCCGACGAAGCGGTGCGCGGTCAAGAGGTCCCACGAGAACAGGCTCTCGCCGGCCGCGACCCCGATGGGCGCGATGAAGAAGACCGCGAGCAGCGCCAATGTCGGCGCGAGCATCGCCCAGGGGTGCCATCGTGCGCGCGGCCTCACACTGGCCTCGCCGCTTCGTCCCGCGCCTCTGCCATCACCTCGTGCGCGTCGCGCCCGTTGAGGACGGCTTCTTCGAGCCGCGGCTCGACGATGTCGCGCTCGAGGCGGAAGAGCTCGGGCGCCCATGGCCAGGGGTCGACAGCGGCCAGCTGGTCGTAGGCGACACGGTCATTCGGATGGCTCGCATACCAGCCGCTCTCCACGAGGCGGTCCACGGCGGGACGCGTCGTCGGCATGTAGCCCGTGCGGGTCGACCAGGCCATCGTCTGATCGGCCTCGCACATCCAGCGGACGAACTCCCAGGCCGCACGCTTTTCTTCGTCGGGCGCTGCGCGCATCAGGACGAACATCGTGCCGCCCGTGGGCACCGACGCGCGGATGTCGCGCGGGAGCGGCGCCGCGACGACCGGGAAGCGGGCGTTCTTCTCCAGATAGCGGACGTAGGCCGTGCTGCTCCACATCATCGCCAGGCGCCCCTGCAAGAAGCTCTCGTTGGACGATTGCCAGGCCTGATAATCCCGGCCGGGAGGAGGGCGCATCGAGCGCTCGCGAACGAGCCGCTGCCAGAAGCGGATCGCCTTCTCTCCGGCGTCGCCCCCGAGCGATGTGCGCCCGTCCCTTTCGACCAGCCTCCCTCCCGCCTGCCCGACCATCGCGACCCAGTACCACCACGAGATCGGAACTTCGAATCCCCAGCGGACCTCGCCGCCGGCGCCGGACCGGGTCATCCGGCGCGCCAGCAGCGCCAGCTCCTCCCAGGTCCGCGGCAGCGTCGCGCCCTCTTGCTCGAGGGCACGCCCGTTCGCGAACACGATCGGCGTCGAGCGGTTGAACGGAATGGCGACGAGCGGCTCGCGATCCGCCCCTTCGAACGATCCGCGCTGCGCCAGCGCCGGTACGAACGGAAGGTCGAGCGCTCCCTCGTACTCGTCGAGCGGCTCGAGGACGCCCGCGCGCGCGAGATACGGAACGACTTCGAGCACCACGTGCGAGAGCGTCGGCGCGACGCCCGCCGCCAGCGCCGTGCGCAGCTTGGCGAGGGACTCGAAGTAGTCGCCCTGGTGGACCGCCCGGACGAGGACGCGGCTCTGGGCCGCGTTGAAGCGGTCGACGAGATCGAGCAGGACTTTTCGGACGAGGTCTCCATAGGCGTACCAGAACGTGACGACCACCCGCCCGCCCTCGCGCGCCGGACGCGCCGGACGCGCGCAAGCGAGTGGCGCGAGCGCGATGGACGCGGCGCAAGCTCGCAAGAGGGAGCGACGCGACGCGAGCACGGCGGCGCTCACCGGTACCCTTCCGCTTGCAGCTCGAACATGCGCGCGTATCTCCCGTGGATCGCCCTCAGCTCGTCGTGCGTTCCCTGCTCGACGATGCGCCCCTGCTCTAGCACGACGATCGTCCGCGCCATTCGCACCGTCGGAAATCGGTGGGAGATGACGATGGTCGTCCGCCCGTGCGCGAGCGCGCGGAAGCGCTCGAAGACGGCGTGCTCGGCCTCGGCGTCGAGGGACGCGGTCGGCTCGTCGAGGACGAGAATGTCCGCCTCTTCCCGCATGAACGCCCTCGCCAGCGCGATTTTTTGCCATTGCCCGCCGGAGAGCTCGGTCCCGTCTTGGAACCATCGCCCGAGTGGAGCGTCGAGACCTCCGGCGAGCCCCTTGACGATCTCGGTCGCGCCGCCCCGCTCGACCGCGCGGCCGATGCGCGGTTCGTCCGCCATGTACGCGACACTGCCCAGGCCGACGTTCTCGCGGACGTTGAGCTGGTACTGGTTGTAGTCCTGGAAGAGGACACCGAAGCGGCTGCGCAGCGCGTCGACGTCCCATGCCTGGAGGTCGCGGCCGTCGAGCCAGATGCGGCCCTCGGTGGGCTCGTAGAGGCGCGTCAGGAGCTTCACCAACGTTGTCTTCCCCGCGCCGTTCTCCCCGACCAGGGCGAGGCTTTCGCCCGCAGGGATCGACAGGTTCAGGTGCCGAAGCGCCCAGGCGTCTTTGCCCGGATAGCGAAAGCCCACGTCTTCGAGGACGATGCCGGTCGGTGCGGCGGGGAGCACCTGGGGCGCCGGCAGAGGCGAGGGCGGGAGAGGCGCGGCCTCGCCAGCGACCCGCAGGTACTCCCACAGGTTGGACATGTACAAGTTGTGCTCGTACATGCTGCCGATCGCGGCCAGGGCCGACTGGAACGCCTGCTGCCCTTGCCGGAAGGCGAGCACGTACATCGTCATGTCGCCCAGGGTGAGCGCCCCGGCGGCCGCAAGGAGCGCCATCGTCGCGTACGAGGCATAAAACGCGGCCGTGCCCACGAGCGAGAGGGCGTGGGTCCATTTCGTCCGGCGCACGTAGAGGCGCCGGTCCTCCTCGTAAAACCGCTCCGACAGCGTGCGGTATCGGTCGAGCAGGAGGGTGCCGAGCCCGAAGAGCTTCACCTCCTTGGCGTGCTCGTCGTTCGCGAGGACGTACTCGAGGTAAAGCAGGCGGCGTGACTCGGGCGATCGCCAGTTTCTGACTTTGAACGCCATCTTCGAGAATCGCATCTCGGCGATCGTCGCGGGAATCGTCGCGGCGAAGAGCGCGAGCACCGACCAGGCGCTGAACCGAACGAGCAGCGCGGCGTACCCGGTGAGCGTGATGAGGCTCTGCACCAGCCCGAAGCTCTCGGTCACGAGGGCGATGGGACGCGACGAAGCTTCGCGCCGCGCGCGCGTGAGCTTGTCGTAAAAGTCGGGATCTTCGAAGTAGCGGAGGTCGAGACCGAGCGCCTTTTCCAGGATGGTGACGTTGATGTCGATGCCGAGCCGCGCTCCGAGCAGGCTTCGAACGAGGGCGAGTCCCCGCTGCACCGTCGCCATCACCGCGACCAAGGCCAGCTCGACGAGGACCCACCGGAGCGTCCCGTCCCGTGAGCGCGCGACCACCGCATCGACGATTCGTTTGCCCACGTAGGCCACCCCGAGAGGGACCAGCGCGCCCACCAACGTGAGCGCCGCGAGCGCAACGGTCATCGAGGGGGACGAACGCCAGACGAGCTGCAACGTCATGCGCGTGTGATCGAGGCTCTCCCTGAACTGGGTGAAGACGCCTCGCTTGGGCTGGGTGCGTTCGATCGGCGGCGGAGACACGCGCTTGCTACCGCCCCTCTATACCCCTGCTCATGGCACTCGCTCGCCTTCTCCACCGCTCGCGCACGCCGTCGAGCAAGATCTCCGGCACCTTTTCGCTCACCCGGGGACCGACTCGCGCCACCACTTCTCGGCGCACGCGAGGTCTTCGCGCGTGTCGATCTCCATGTAGCCGCCGTGCGTGTCGACGCGGTGGAACGCGGAGCCGCGCTCGATCATGTCCTGGAGGAGGTCGATGAGGTACGCGCGCTCGAACGTGCGGCCTTCGCGCCAGCTCTTGCCCGCCCACTGTTCCCTGGCGGCGTCGAACGCGGCGGCGAGCTCGCGCGCGCCCTCCGCCGTGAACTTCGTGACGCCGATGAACTCGCCGCTCGCTTGCTCCGACGGGATGCGGCGCGACAGTTCGACGACCCGGTCGCCCTGCGCCCGCATCTTTTCGCCATCGCTCTCGGGGTGCTGCGACCGGTCGACGTACCGGCGGCGCCAGTCGGTGTCGCACACGAGCACTTTGTCGTGCGGCGACGCGACGAGCTTCGCGACGGCCGACCCGCGGTAGACGATGTCGGCGTACGTCGACACGAAGCCGCTCGTCAGATACTCCCGCGCGCACAGCAGGGACGCGAGGATGTTGTTGCGCTCCCAGTCGCGGTTCTCGACGAACGTAAACTCCGGGTACCGAGCGCGAACGACGTCGGCGCGGTAGCCGCAGATGAAGACGACGTCGTTGCGGGCGAATCCGGCGGCAGCGAGCGCGTCGAGGATCCACTCGAGCATCGGCCGCCCCATGACGGGAACGAGGGCCTTGGGAATGTCGTCGGTGTTCGGCCCGAGGCGGCTGCCGCGGCCGGCGCCGATGATGATGGGGCGCATGGCGACTCCGAGTATACCCTGGGGCCGCACGACCATGGCGCACGAGCTGACCGTAGGCATCGTCACCGACCTCCACTTCGGCCCCGAGGCGCGCTTCGGAGGCAAGCTGCGGAAGATGACGCACCAGGCGGGCGATCTCGCGCGCGATTTCGTCCGCCGGATGAACGAAGAGGTACGGCCCGACTTGGTCGTCAACCTGGGCGACGACATCGAAGACGAATCGCGCGAGGCGGATCTGGCGCGCTACGGAGAGTGCCAGGCGATCTTGCGCGGAGCGCGCGCGCCGCTGGTCAACGTGGCGGGCAACCACGACATGATTCACCTCAACCGCGATGACCTCGATCACTTCTGGCAGCGGAGCGGGCCGCTTTACTACTCGTTCGACCAGGGCGAGTGGCACTTCGTCGTGCTTCACACCATCGAAAGGCAAGACGTCGAGATCCGCGTCCCGGAGACGCAGATCGAGTGGCTGCGCGCCGACCTCGCCGGCGGCCACGCGCGGGCGGTCGTTCTGATGCACCACTCGGCGAGCGAGCAGTCGCTCGACGACTCCCGCTGGTGGCCGGGTCGCGCCCACCTGGCGCTCGTCAAAGAGCGAGCGGAGCTGCGGCGCATTTTCGAAGAAAGCCGGTGCGTGCGCGCGGTGATCAACGGGCATCTGCACTGGAACCACTTGGACGTCATCGGCGGCATTCCGTACGTGACGATCCAGAGCCTGATCGAGAACCTCGACGACGATGCGCCGGGCCGCGCCGCCGCGTCGCACGCGGTGGTGCGTCTGACGGAGCGGCGCATGGTCCTCCGGGTGCGTGGAAACGACCCCGCGCGCTATCAGGTCGAGTGGTGAGCGTGCGGCGAAGCCTGGTTGCGATCTCGCTTTTCGAGTGCGCTTGCCACCACGCGGCTGCGACGGACCGCGATGCCCGGCAACTGCCCGCGATGAGCGAGGCTGCGAGCATGACGGTGACCGCGGCCGCGAGCCCGTCTGCGTCTGCGTTCACATCCACGTCCACGTCCACGTCCACGTCCACGTCCGCGAACGCGAACGCGAACGCGACGGCGACTGCGATACCAGCCGCGCCCTTTCCTTTCGGCCCCCCCACCCCCGTCGCGCGCTACACGTGCGCGTCGGTGATCGCGGGCGGCGGCTTCCGCGATTTTCTCGCCTCGGCCGACACGCGTGTCTCGTTCGTCGACGGCGACGATCTGCTCGCGCTCGTCAACCGGTCGCCGACCGGGGCGCTTCCGCCGACGTACGCGCCGTCGGACCTGGTCGACGTGCGCGACGGCAAGCCGCGTTCGTCTTCCGAGTGCGAAGGCGCCCACTCGTGCTTGCGGCGCGAGGCCGCGGCGGCGCTCCATCGCATGCTCGACCAGATGCGCGCCGACGGCCAGCGAGGGCTCGTTCAATCGGCGTTCCGCGGGTTCGGCACGCAGTGCTGGGTGTTCACGAGCTGGGCGCGCCAAGCGACGGGCGGGTTCTGCGAAGCGACCGAGCAGAGCGCCCTCCCCGGCCACAGTCAGCATCAGCTCGGGACCACGATCGACCTTTTTACGATCGACTGGGCGCAGCGGGGGGCCAAGACGGGGCAGGGCGTCTTTCGCAATGGGTTCGGATGTACGCCGGGAGGCAAGTGGCTCGACGAAAACGCGTGGACGTACGGCTTCGTCGTCCCCTATCCGATCCACCCGGACGACCGGAAAGACGGGTCGCGGTGTCTCGCGCGCGCCGATCGGGTCGTCCCGATCGACCCGAAGACGGGATACAAACAAGAGCCGTGGCACTTGCGATTCATCGGCGTAGAGGCCGCCGTCCAGTACCATGATGCGTGGCTCGCGAGCGCGCCGGGCTCGCCCGGCGAGATCAGCCTCGAGCAGTGGATCCGCAAGAAGCGGGGGCTCGCTGGCGACGCGGAGCTGCCGGTATGCGACGGGTGCGGCTGCGGGGCGTGCGCGACGCTGGCGGGGGAGAGCGACAAAACGCTGTGCGGCGAGGCCTCGCTTCGGCTCGATGGGACGGGCCGGGTCGCCGCGCCCGACGAGGAGCCCCGGCTGCTGGAGGGGCGGGCGTCCGCGGCCCATGACGGGGCTATCCTCGTCGAAGTGACGGTGCACGCCGAAGCGCACACGCCGACGCAGACCCCGGTAACCGCCGCGGATGGTCCGACGTACCGAGAGGGAGACGGGTTCACCGCGCTGCCGCCGTATCCGGACGCGGCTGCGCACGACTACGACGATCTGCCCGGCGCGTGGCGAGTCGCCGTCGAGCCGGTGCCCCCCGGTGCATTGCGCTGGCCGTGGCGGGCGGCGCTGGCCAAACCCGAGCTCGGGGCGACATGGAACCGGGCGAACGTGGTCTTGCCGGCGAAGGCGGGGGACTCGACCGTGCGGATGCGCGTCTTCGTGCCGCACGCCACGGAGTCATTGAGGGTCACGCTGCTGCGCGACGGGCAGGAGCACGACGTGCGGGCCGTATCGCTGCCCTGAAGAGAGACGCCGACGACGGCTTCCCGCCGCACCCCGTCGACGTCGGCCGGCCATGGGCTCACGATCGACGGCGTGAAGCTCCTATCGCCGCGCGCCGAGCCCTGATTCAGTCGGCACACGCACTGTGTCGACTGGGCAACGCTCGGCTCCGAGTGCATGACGCTCTGATCGGCCTGCACTGGACTCTTGATCGACCGCGTGAAGCTCGTATCCGAGTGCATGGAGGGCTGATCGGTCCGCGTTGGGCTCTTGATCGACCGCGTGAAGCTCGTATCCGCGCGCATGGAGGGCTGATCGGTCCGCGTAGGGCTCTTGATCGACTGCATGAGGCCTTGGATCCGCGCGATGAAGACCTTGTGGCGCGCGATCAAGCCCTTCACGCGTCCGGATCCGGACGTCTTGCGCTTGGACCGGAGCGTTGCGCGCTCCGATCAGCGTGTTGCGCGCTCCGATCAGCGCGTTGCGCGCTCCGATCAGCTTGTTGCGCGTTCCGATTGGGACATCGCGCGCCCGGATCAGAGCTCGACGCGGTCGAATCGGAGCTCCACCCGCCTCGCGCGGCTTCTTCTCGGCTGCTCAGCCGCTGCCCGAGTCCACTTCCAGCACCACTTTGCCGAAGGCCTCGCGCGCCTCGAGGACCCGGTGTGCTTCGCGAGCCTCCCAGAGCGGCAGCACGCGATCGACGACCGGTCTCAGCACGCCCGTCCGGACTTTCTCGAGAATGCCGAAGAGGAGGCCCTTCGACCCCATAGTCGAGCCGAGAATCGCGATCTGTCGAAAGAATACGTGCCTGAGATCGATCGGCGGGTGAAAGCCCGCGGTCGCCCCGCACGTGACGATCCGGCCGCCCCGCGCCGCGGCGACGACGCTCTTCGCGAGGACTTCGCCGCCCACGTGGTCGATCACGACGTCGGCCCCGCGCTTGGCGGTGAGCCTCTTCACTTCAGCCACGAAGTCTCGCGCCACATAGTCGATCGCCTCGTCAGCCCCGAGCGAGAGCGCGCGCAGCGCCTTCGCCTCCGTGCTCGCGGTCGCGATGACACGCGCGCCGTAAAGCTTCGCGATCTGGATGGCCGCGCTGGAGACGCCGCTCCCGGCGGCGTGGATCAGCACGGTCTCACCCGGCTGCACGCGCGCCTTGGTCACGACCATCTGCCAGGCCGTGAGGAACACGAGCGGCACGGCGGCCACCTGGGTGAACGGCAGATCGCCCGGGTACGGGAGCAAGTTCGTGTCCGGCACGACCATGTGCCGGGCGTACCCGCCGGACAGGTCCTCGCCGAGAATCCCGTATTGGGCACACATGGTGTCTTCTCCCGATAGGCATCGCTCGCAAACCCCGCACGAGACTCCCGGGCTGACGACCACTCGGTCGCCGACGGCGGCCCCTCGCGCACCCGGGCCGAGCGCGTCGATCTCGCCGACCACGTCGCTGCCGAGGCAGTGGGGATACGTGAGCCGCAGGTTCGGCAGTCCCCGCCGGACCCACACGTCGAGGTGATTGAGCGCGACCGCTCGGACGCGCAATCGCACTTCGCGCGCCGCCGGCTCGCGCAAGTCGATGGTCTCGCGGTGGAGGACGTCCGGACCCCCGTGCTGGCGCAGGACGATCGCCTCCGTCTTCACGGGGCCGTCACGCCATGAGCTCGGCGTTGCCGCGAGACGCGCCGTCGACGGGGACGACGGCGTGGGACAGGCACAGCGTGAGTAGCACGATCGCTCGGTACACGGCGCGCACGTCTTCGACGTCCACGTCGCGCCCCTGCCCCTTTTGGGCGGCACGCGCGGTCGGGTCGAGCGCGGCGTCGACGTGCTCGTGCACGAAGGCGAGCACGTTCGGCTGCTCGATCGAAACGACGTCATCGAGGTCAAGAGGCTCGTCGCCGTGCGCGGCGCGAAGCTCTTCTTCGAGCTTGATCGCCTCGTCGGTCGCCTTGAGCGCGTCGGGCGACACTTCGCGCAGGCGCGGCTCGCCGAAGGTGCGCTCGAAGGCCAGCCAGATGGCGATCGACAAGAAGTAGCCGAGCGCGAGCGCCGTCTCATCAAGGGGTTTCGAGAGAAGCGACGAGATGGCATCCGCGAGATGCGGTTGCGTCGACTCGAATCGCGCGAATGCCTCGTCCAGGTCGTCTCGCGCGCGCTCCGAATCGTCTGCAAGCCCGCCTTCGACCTGCTCGAGCGTAGCGGCGCCGACAACGGCATAGCGCGGCACAGGCCGGATTGCCGCGCCTCTCACCCACATACGGCCGATGCTAGCAGAGGGCGAGGCGATGGATGCCAGGGAGTCGGTGCGTATTCCCACTATTTTTTTTCGCTATCGGTCGGGCTGGTCCGGCGAGACGCTCACGCCTCGGCTGCCATGGTGACCAGCGCGCGCACTGTCCAGACGAGCCCGAGGGTGAGCAAAGACCCCATCAAGAGAACCCCTTTGCCGAGCGTGCTCGCCTGGATCGCCTCGGTTCCGAACTCGCCGTGAAACTGCGCATACGTACCGCTGACCGCCAGCCGATGCGCGGCGAGCGTGAGGCCCAACACCGCCAGCGTTCCCGGGGCGACGACCATCGCCACGACAGGCCCGTTGCGACGCTTGCGGACCGGACGGACCGAGAGCCAGAAGCCGCCCATGACCGCCCCCCCGGAGAGAAGGATCAGACCGAGATCGACGGCGCTCGGCACGCGCTGCGCCGGCACCAGGTACAGGTACGACCAGTCGCCGTGGAACCCGACGAAGTAGCCGACGACGGGCAGCCACAAAAGCACGGCGAACGCAGCGACCACCGCAAACGGCCGCGAGAAAGCGACAGGCCCGTCGTCGCGCACGAGCTCGGGCGCCGCGACCCACGCAAGGGCGGCGCCCATGGCGAGGCCGATGAGAGGAGCGAACGGGATCGGCACGGACGCGCAGGGTAGCCCAATGCTACAGTCGCGCACGATACCAATGGATCCGGCGCGGCTACGCGAACTACTCGAGAGCGTGCAACGGGGCGGCAAGAGCGTCGACGGCGCGCTGGCCGAGCTCCGCGACTTGCCTTATGCGGACCTCGGATACGCGGCCATCGATCACCACCGCGCGCTGCGTCAGGGCGCCCCCGAGGTCGTCTTCGGCCACGGCAAGACCCCCGCGCAAATTGTCGGGATCGCCCGCGAGCTCGCCCGCACCGGGCAGAACGTTCTCGTCACGCGGCTCGCTGCCGACGCCGCGCGCGAAGTGCTTTCCGCGATGCCCGAGCTCACCTATGCCGAGCTTGCGCGCACCGCGACCCTGGAGCAGGGTCCCATCGCCCCGCTCGGGACGCGCCCCGTTGCGCTCGTGAGCGCCGGAACGGGGGATCTTCCGGTGGCCGAAGAATGTGCCGAAACGCTCCGGATGCTCGGCGCGAAGATCGAACGCGTCTACGACGTGGGCGTCGCGGGCATTCACCGCCTGCTCGACAAGCGGGAGGTCTTCGACCGGGCGAGCGTCGTCATCGTCGTGGCGGGGATGGAAGGCGCGCTTCCGAGCGTGGTCGGGGGGCTGGTCGCCGGACCGGTGATCGCGGTGCCGACGTCGCTGGGGTACGGGGTGAGCCTCGGGGGGTTCTCGGCGCTCGCGGGGATGCTGTCGAGTTGTGCGGCCGGAGTCGTCGTTTGCAACATCGACAATGGCTTCGGCGCGGCGGCGGCGGCGGCTAGGATCCTTCGATTGCGCGAGCGGTACTGACGGTAACTGGGGGCCCGATTGAGGGCGCCGACGCCGAGCAAGCCTGACGCGAGGAGAACACGATGGGGCACGACGAGGAGGGGCACGCGCACGGGCACGGGCACGGGCACGGGCACGGGCACGGGCACGGGCACGACCACGACCACGACCACGACCACGACCACGACCACGACCACGACCACGACCACGGGCACCAGGGCGCTTTGACGCGGGGGGCGGGGGACGGCAAGGTGCTCTTCTTCGACGCGCCCAGCGGGCTCGCGGGCGACATGATCGTCGCAGCGCTCGTGGATCTCGGCGTGCCGCGCGAAGCGGTCGCCGATGCCTTGGCCCGGTTGCCGGTGACCGGCTTTCACGTTCACTTCGGCAGGCGGGTGCGAAGCGGGATCGTCGCCACGTCGTTCGAAGTGCACGTCGACCGGGCGCAGCCGCTGCGGACGTACGCGGCCATCCGCGCCCTGCTCGACGAGTCCACCCTCTCCGAGGGAATACGGGCGCGAGCGCACCGAACATTTCGCCACCTCGCCGTCGCGGAGGCGAAGGTGCATCGGACTCCGATCGACGACGTGCATTTTCACGAAGTGGGCGCGGTCGACGCGATCGCCGATGTCGTCGGCAGCGCGGCCGCGCTCGAGTACGTGGGGGCGGACGTGATCGTGTCGCCGCTCCCGATGGGGCGCGGAATGGTGTCCGCCGCTCATGGGAGGCTGCCGCTTCCGCCGCCCGCGACGGTCGAGTGTCTCGTGGGCCTCGAAACCTACGATGCGGGGATCGACTTCGAGCTCGTCACCCCGACGGGCGCGGCGATCGTCGGGGCGCACGCCATTGGGTCGGAGCGATGGCCGTCGATGCGCCCCGAGCGGATCGGTTGGGGAGCTGGAAGCGCGGAGCTGGCGGATCGGCCGAATGTCCTTCGCGCCGTGCTGGGCGCGGCCACCCCTGCGACGGCCGATGGTGCCCGAGCGACCCATGCGGTGCTCGAGGCGAACGTCGACGACGCGACGGGCGAGCTCGCGGCGAGCTGGATCGAGTCGTTGCTGGCGGCCGGAGCGGTCGACGCCTGGGCGACCCCGATCACGATGAAGAAGGGGCGTCCCGCGCTGACGTTGTCCGCGCTGGCGCCGTTGGGTTTGGCAGAGGTGATCGAGCACGCGATGCTGCGGGAGACGACCAGCCTCGGCGTCCGGCGCTACGACGTCTCGCGGGCCGAGCGCCCCCGCCGCGTGGTGCAGGTCGACACGCCGTACGGCGCAATTCCGGTGAAAGTCGCCGAAGGCTCGTTCGGTCCGGCGCAAGCGAAGCCGGAGTTCGAGGCGTGCGCGGCGGCGGCCAAGGCCCATGGCGTCCCAGTGCGGGAGGTGCTCCGCGCGGCGATGAGCGCGTGGGGAAGCGGTCAGGGGGCGTAGGGTAGGCGGGCGCGCAGAGCCCGCGCCGCAATGACGGCGAAGACGACCAAGACCGCTATGTGCAGGAAATAGAGACGCAGATCCGCGCGGGACGCCGGCTCGATGTGGTCCAAGTGCGCCCCGGCATGGAAGGCAATCGCGACCGCCATGCTTCGATTCGACCTTTCGAATACCCACGCGATGAGGAGCGAATAGAGCGGCAGCTCGGTCATCGTCATCGCGAATTCGACCCCGTCGAATCGTCCAGCTTCGGGCGTGATCGCATACATCAAGTGCCAGAGACCCCAGCCGATGCCCACCAGCAACGATCCTGGGACGAGCCCGTAACGCCGCGTCATCCGCGAGTGCGCGAAGCCTCGCCAGCCGAACTCCTCTCCCAGCGGGAACACGACCAGCGCGGCCACGCGCTCCGGCGCGTCGGGCGGATGAAACCAGTGCGCTGGGTGGCCGCCGATGGCCACGTAGAGCGCGGTGGCAAGGGCGTGGACGACGAACGGAGCGAGCAATGCCGCGATGACCCAGGCCGGATTCGTGCGCCACCGCCCGAACACGTCGCCGAGCTGCCCGCGCGATCCCGCGATGGCCAGCGCGGCCAATGTAGGGCCGAAGGCGCTGAGGCCTGCGCACGCGACGGCATACGGAGGCGGCATCTCGCGACGCGTCCAAGCCAGCGCGGCGGGAACGGCCAGGAGCCACGTGATGCCGCAGGCGAGGGCGAAAAACGCGTAGGCCTGCGCGATGCGGGGCTCCGAAGTCGACTGCGACTCACTGGGTCGGCTCATCCGTCTTCCTTGCTTCGGGACGATGCGACACGGCCGCGCGGCGATAGTTCCGCTCTCGCTTCCAAAGGGGGCAACCCCCCGGGGGGCTGCTCCGGGCGAGGCCAAGCACCTGGTCGCCGGTGGATCCTCATTGGCCATTTTCCCTGCGATTTCGATATGCTCTCCCCGCGAGGCCCCAGAACCATGAGCGCATGCCCCCAGTGCGGCGCCGCCGCCCGGCCGACAGACAAGTTCTGCAACGCTTGCGGCACTCCGATGCCACGCACCAATGCGCCGTCCAATCCCGCGGCGCCCGCCTACGGGGCGCCGCCGCCGTTCGCCCCTCCCGCCGGCCCGCCGGGCTTCGGTGCCGCCCCCGGCCGGGCTCCGCCCCGCTGCCAGATGGGCCACGAAATGGCTCCGGGAGCGAGCTATTGCGCGCAGGGACATCCGATTGCGCTCGACCAGATCCAGTTCACGCCCGACCCCTATCCGGGCGCGGGCGGTTACGGCGCTCCGCCGCCGCCGGCGTACGCGCCCCCGCCGCCCCCATACGCACCCCCCCCGGCCTTTGCCACGCCGCCCCCGCCCCCGCCGGCATTCGGCCTGGCGCCCGGCGCCGCCCCGGCGTTCGGCCCGCCCGGGGCGCAGCCCGCGTTCGGCGGGCCCTCCGTGGCCATGGGCGATACGGCGCGCGACGCGGTCCCGCCGAAAGCATTGCGCGGCTTCCTGGTGGCCTATGCCACCAACCTCGGCGGGGATTTCTGGCCGCTGACGGGCGGGCGCCTGACCGTCGGGCGGGCGGGAAGCGCCGAACGAGTCGACATCGCGCTGCAAGACCCGACGATATCCTCCCGCCACGCGGCGCTGCTGGTCGACGCCGTCAGCGGCGGGGTCACCGTCGAGGACACCGCCTCGACCAACGGCACGTTCGTCAACGACGAACACATCGGCTTCAACGGCCGGCGAGACCTTCGCGATGGAGATCGGGTGCGCTTCGGCGCGTACACGACGATCGTCAAAGTGATGGGCCGCGTCTGACAAGCTCGCCACCGCGCATCGCAACCGACGAGGTCATGCCGAGATGGTCCGACGACTGTCCTTCTTCCTGCTGCTTCTCATCGCCGCCGTACCGCTTTTGGCACGACCGGCGCATGCCGCGCCCGAAGCGCACATCCTGCGGATCGACCCGCGCGCGGGCCTGCAGAACGGCAAGCCGACCCTCACGACGGTGCTCGAAGTCATCCAGTTCAAGCGACTGAGCGACGTCTTGCAGCCGTGCGCGGGCGTGACCGGCGCCGGGACCCTCGCCTGCTGGAGCGAGCAGCTCGAGAAGCCCGGCGCGCTGTGGGATCCTTTCCCGTTTCCCGAACAGAACGCGCACCTGCTGGTCAAAGTCGCCGGCGAAGATCAGCTGACGAAGTTCGTCGACAAAGCGCAGTGGGGTAAGTCGCAGAACCAGCCCAACGTCGGCACGGCGTGGCTGGTGGCGGTCGACGCGGCGAACAGCATGGGCGGGCGCTTCGGCGACGCGCGCACGATCGCCCACGAGCTCATCGAGCAGATGCAGCCCGGCGATCTGATGGACTTGATGTTCTTCGACGACGTTCAGGTCGTGAAAGACACCAAGTGGAAGACCTACAAGCAGCGGGCCGATCTCGGCAACGCGCTCAACGACTTCAAGTCGCCGACGCCGTCGCACGGTCGCGATCGAGCGCTCTTCAGCGAGATCAAGAGCATGACCCAAGACGCATTCGGCTCGCTGGGCAACTCGGATCAGCCGGACGCGGTCCCGCTTCACCAGGCGATGGTCTTGCTCTCGAACGGCGCCGGACGCGGCGACCCGGAGAGCGCGAGCCCGAACGCCGACGTCTTCCACCAGTATCTCGACCAGGGCCGTTTCCCCGCGGAGAACACGTCGCTTCCGAAGACTCCCCTGCCCGTCGTCTCGGTTTGGTTGCCGAACCCGGCGAGCTTGACGGAAAGCATCTACCGCAACAACGAAGCGACGTTCATGCAGGCGCTTGCCAATCCGGAGATCGGCGGCCTGTTCGACATCGTCCAGGAAGGGCAAGGCGCGTCGAAGGCCAAGACGATTTCCGGGCTGGTGAGGGCGCGCTTCAACAACATGTGGATCGTCCACTGGACGATGAGCTGCGTGAACCCGAGCGTCGAGCAGACGTTCAATCTCGTGTTCGAGAACACGCGCCCGATGATCGTCCCCGACGGCACCTTCAAGGAGGTGCCGCTCGGCATCGATCCGACGCAGTGGCCGCTCGACGTCGACGTGGCCAAGACGATCCAGGAAGCGCAGGCGAATCCGCTCTACCCCGGCGGCCAGTTCACGGTCTACGGGGACTTCTGCTGGGGGGGCGACAAGCAGCGCGCCGAGTCGTACTTCATTCCGGCGGGCACCAGGCCGACGCCGCAGCAAACCGGCACCCGCGACCCCGAGGTCGCCAAGAAGGCGATGCAGCAGCTCCAGGCGCAGCACATGCTCGGGATCGCCGTGGCCGCCGGAGACGGGTACGCGACGTTCGCCGTGCCCGACGACGACAAAGTGCTCGAAGGGTCGGGCGACAGCGCCGTGGCCCGAGTGGTCGTGTACGACAACAAGGCCCATCGCGCCTCGGCGGTCGACGAGAAGAGCGTGTTGACCCTCAAGGCGACGAAGAAGCCGCTGTCCTGGCCGCTGGTCGCGGGAATCGCGGGGCTGCTCGTCGTCATCATCCTTCTCGTGATGGTCCTCTTGCGGGGCGGCGGCGGCGGGCGCCGTCGAGGCGGCGGAAGTCCCCCCACGCCCATCGGGCCTGCCGGGTATGGCGCGCCGCCTGGCTACGGCGCACCCCCACCACCGGCGGGCTACGGGTCGCTTCCGCTCGCCGATCCGCTAGCGGCAACGGCCGCGGCCCCGGCAGCCATGGGGGCCGCGACACCTCGTGCCCACTTCGCGATGGCCGCTCCCCCGCAAGCCGCGCCTCAACCCCCCGCTCGCCCGCACGACGCGTTCGGCGGCAAGCCGATCACGGAGGTCCGCTGCCCATCGTGCGGCATGAGCACGATGGCGACGCCCGGACAGCCGTCGGTGTGCTTTTCGTGCGGACAACCGCTGCCGCCCGCTGCCTACGGAGCAGCGCCGGCGGCCGCGACGATCCGCGGGAGCGCCGGTCAGTTCACGATCCGCACGGGCTCCGAGGTGCGCGTCGGACGGGACCCGGCGCAGTGCCCGATCCTCCTCGGTGAGCCGCGCGTGAGCGGCGTTCACGCCACGCTCAAGTTCGACAGCGGTCAGCTGATGGTGCGCGACGAGACGTCGAACAACGGCACGTGGGTATCGGGCGCGCGGATCGCCCCCGGCTCGTGGACGCCCATCCCCGCGGGGGCCCCGCTTCGCTTCGGGCCGGTCGAGTTCACCGTGCAGCTCGAGGCGTGAGCGGGCGAGCATGCAGCGAGCGCCAGACCTTCCGGCGGTCGAATACGCCGAGCGGTCGGACCCCGGCCGCGATCCGGAGAAGCAAGCGAACGAAGACGCGTGCGGTTATCGGCAGACGCGCTTCGGACACCTCTGCGTCGTGTGCGACGGAATGGGGGGCCACGCCGCAGGCCGCGAGGCGGCGGAGCTCGCGCTGGCGACGATCTTCGAAGCATTCGAGCGCGCCTCGGACGACTCGCCGCCGGCGCAAGTCCTGCGATCCGCCATCGAAGAAGCGAGCGAGCGGGTTCACTTCATGCGCACGAGCGAAGTGGCCGCAGGCCGACCCGGGTCGACGGTCGTCGCCGTGCTCCTGCATCCGCACGGAACGGAGATCGCGCACGTCGGCGACAGCCGAGCGTATCTCGTGCACGAAGGACAGATCTTCCGCCTGACGCGCGACCATTCGATCGTGCAGGAGCTGGTCGATCGCGGCCTTCTGACCCCGCAGCAGGCATCCCACCACCCGGAAGCGAATCGCATCACGCGCGCGCTCGGGATGGCGCCTGACGTCAATGTCGAGTTGAGGCCCCAGCCGGTTCACCAGGTCACCGGCGACGCCTTCGTGCTTTGCACGGACGGGTTGAACGACCTCGTCGAAGACTTCGAGATTCTCGCGATCGTGGGAGGCGAACCTGCAGGCCAGGCCGTGGGCCGGCTGGTCGATCTCGCGAACGCGCGCGGCGGCCACGACAACATCACGGTCGTCGTGCTCCGCTCCCGAGAGGCGGCCGTTGCACCGGAAACGTCGGTCAAGCCGACCCTCGCACAAACGAGCACGACGCAGACGGCTGGTTCGGCGGCGCCGCTCACGATGAATCAGGCGCCCGTCGCGCTGGCGCGACCCCTCGAACCAACCCCGCCGCCCCGCTCGACGCGCCCCGTACGGCCCCGCCGGCGGCCCGGCGCTCTGTTGATTCTCGGGCTCGTGCTCGCGGCGGGAGCGGCCGTGCTCCTCTTCGGGGTGCTGTTCGCCGAGTTCGCGGAGCGTCGGGGCAAGAGGAACGCAACGACGGGACCCTCGGCGCTCGACCTCCCACCCTCCGATGCCGCGAGCGGCGCACCGACCGCGCTGACGCCGGGAACCGTCGTGCTGCCCACGGCGAGCGCGCCCGCCGAGCCGCTCGTTCCGCTCGAACCGTCGCCGGCCTCGACGCCGAAACGCAAGCGGTAGAAGCGCCCCCTGGGTCCTCGGAGGCTACGGCGGTGTCGTGAGAAGAATGTCGTCGTAATAGAGGAGCATCGGCTTGGCGGGCGCGCCCAGGTAGTTGAGGCCCATGTCGCTGAAAATGTTCGGGCCGATCGGGCCGATTTGATCCGGATTCATGATCGGCTGGCCGCTCAGGACGGCGACGCCGTTGTACGAGAGCGACACGGTGTGGTTCACGAAATCGAACACGCAGTCGACGGTGTTCCATGCGTCGATCGGCGACGGCGGCGCGGCGGGATAGGTCGACCGCTTCCCGCCGAAGAGCAGTCCGGTCGTCTCGATGAAGCCGGCGCCGCCCTGCAGCAGATCGAAATCCACCCCCCAAGCGCTGTTCGGGTAGGCGATGCGAAAGAGGCTGACGTCCGGCGCGTTCGCGTCGTAACCGACGACCTTCACCGCGAAGCTCACCTCCACTTTGGGGTGGAACGACAGCATGTTGCCGAGCTGCTCGTACGCGGGCTGCGCCCCGACGAAAAGGGACGGCGTGGACACGAGCAGTGCGCTAGGCGAGGACCCCGGCGCGAAGTCCGTGGAGATCACGCTCGTGTAGTTCCCCGTGAAGTAGTGGGTGGCAAAGCCGAACAGGGCGGGCTGGCCTTCGTCGAAGTCGTAACAGTCGACCGTGGTCGCGGTCCTGTGGGCCGCGCACCACGTGCCCGCGTCGTTCGCGGCAACGCCGGCGTCCGCGTCCATCTTGGCGTCCGTGCCCGCGTCCGGTACGGCTTCTTTCGTGCTCGCGCCCGCGTCGGGCGCCATCGTCGCGGTCGTCGCATCGCGGGCGTCGGACGCGTCGGGTCGGCTCATCGGCGTCCCTAGCGCGCCTGGCCCGGCCTCCGTCAGGGTCCCGAGTGCGGGCGGGTGCGAGTCGTCGGTGCCGCTCGGTTGCGGACTGGGGTCGGAGGCATCACCGGCCGGTGGCGGCGCGGCCCCGTCCGGCCCGCGGAATGCGGAATCCGCGGAGTCACCCGCGTCGGTGGCCGACAGTTGTGTCTCGAACACGGCAGGGGGAGCGCCGGACGACGCGTCATCGACCGGCCCGGTCGCGTTGCGCAGGTCGTCCAGATTGAACGCCAGACTACATCCCGCCGATGTAGTCCCCGCGACCGCAGGCAACAGCAGCCCGCCTATCCCCAAGAGTTTTGCAACGACTCTGCCACGATGGTGGAACGCTCGGATTGGGTCCGACATGGCACGCCCCCAGCTCGCCAGCCGAAGCCGGCGATCGCCTCAAACCAACCTCGGGCTGAACGGCCACCGACGGGCGCGAGTTTAGGCCGGTCGACGATTTGCGTATGCGCATCAGGAAACAACCGCAAAAAACGCTTTCGGGTTCCCGGCGGCCTGCGGGCGCGCACGAGTCACGCGGCACTTCGCGCGCCGACGGGCGGCCGGACGTCGCGCGGGCGGACGCCGAGCTCTCGCTCGAACGCTCGGCGCATCCGCTCGCCGCTGGCGAAGCCGCTCTCTCGGGCGAGAGACTTGAATCCGAACGATCCGCGTGGGTCGGATGCCGAAGACAATACGCCCCCTCGGCAAGCTCGCCGGGAGCGCTCGTCGCCGGGCGGGTCGATGGAAGCGGCGTCGGCCACGTCTACGACGAAACTCTTGCCATAGGCTAGCTTCGCTCCGCGTCGGGCTGCCGATCGGCGTGGGCGCGCTGGAAGGCATCCAGGCCCGCGCACGTCCCTGCGATGCGAAAGAGCGTCGGATACGGCGCGAGATCGATGCCAACCCGCCGGGCGAACTCGATCTGCGGAACCAGGCATACGTCCGCGACCGTCACGGCGTCGCCGACGCAGTAGCGGCCGGCCCCGTCCGCGACGACCGCTTCGACCGCCGCGAGACCGCGCGGCACCCAGCGGCGCACCCACTCCGCGTCGTCGAGACCGAGCTCGCGCACGTGCTCGAGCACGCCGGTGTTCTGGAGCGGCTGGATGCCGGAGTTGATCATCTCGGCGATCTGACGCGCTCGAGCCCTTCCGGGCCGATCGGGCGGCAGCAGCGCGGGGCTCGGCCAGCGCTCTTCCAGATACTCCACGATGGCGAGCGACTGGGCGAGGCGAACCTCCTGCCCATCGTCGCTCAGCTCGAGGAGCGGCACCTGCCCGAGAGGGTTCTTCGCGCAGTACTCCGGTCGATGCTGGTCGCCGCCGCCCGTTCGCCGCAGGTTCACGGGACGAAGCTCGTATTCGAGACCCTTGTGCGCGAGCGCGATGCGAACACGCCACGTCGCGCTGCTGCGCCAGAATCCGTAGAGGATCATGTCGCTGACCATAGGACCGGCAATCCGGGGTCGCCACGCTCCTGGCGTTTCGCAGCCCCGCGTCCTACGATCGCGCAAGCATGACTTCCGGCCAACGCGTGCACAATGTCCGAATCCACCGCTCCTGGTGGCGCGGCTTCGCTCGAGCGCCGGTTTCGACCTGAGAAGGGAGGAGGCGGCCGACCGGGTCGCCTCCTTCGAACGCGGGCAGCGTCGTCGGGGCGCCGATCGAGCCGCCGACGACGATGAGCAACCACTACACCTTCGGGGACAACGATCGAGCCGCGGCACGCCTCGCGCTTCTCGCGACCGTCTTCGAGCCGAGCAGCCGCCGGCTCCTGAGGAATGTGTCGGACGCGTCTGTGGACCGGGCCCTCGACCTGGGGTGCGGGCCCGGGCATTCGACGGAGCTCGTGCACACGACCACGGGCGCGCGCGAGACATGGGGCATCGATGCGTCGCAGAAGCTGATCGAGCGAGCGCGCGCCCGTCTCGGCCCCCCTCTCTCATTCGAAGTGCACGACCTCACTCGAGCGCCGTTCCCGGTGTGTGGGATCGACTTCGGCTATGCGCGCCACCTGCTGGCGCACCTGGCGAACCCCAAGGCCGTGCTCCTGGCGTGCGCGGGCTGCGTTCGTCCAGAGGGTCGGCTGGTGCTCGAAGAGACCGGTGCCCTCGATTCGCCCGATACGGTCTTCGCGAAGTACTACGCATGCGTGCGCGCGATGCAGCGGCACTACGGACAAGACACGTTCGTGGGATGGAACCTCGACAGGGTCGCCGACGCGACTCCGTGGACCGTCGCTCATTTCGAGCGGACATCGGTCGCGATCGAAGCGCGGTGGATGGCGCAGCTGCACGCGATGAACGTGCGCACGTGGGGCGGCGACCCGTTCGCGGTGTCCGCGTTCGACGCTCGGTCCATTGCGTCGATGACCGAAGAGCTCGACGCGGTCGCCGCGGGCGAGCGCGACGCGCCGCCCGTGACATGCGTCCTGGGTCAAGCGGTGCTTCGACTTCCCGCGAGCGGCTAACGCGCTGCCTTGGCCGCGACGAGCTCCAACCGATTGCCCCACGGGTCCTCCGCGAAGAACCGCGCCGTGTCGCTGAGCTCCTCGCCAGACCGTATGGGCACGCCGCTTCGCGTGAGGCGCTCTTTGAGGGCATCGAGCGCGGCCTCGTCCGCGAGACGCAGCGCCGTGTGGGCCTTCTTCGCCGGCCGAAAGTCGTTCTCGGCCCCGACGTGGATCTGCTGCGCGCCGCATTGAAACCACGCGCCGCCGCGTACGGCCAGCGCGGCCGGCTTCACCAGCTCCGGCAGGCCGAGCAGCCCGCCAAAGAAGCGGCGCGCTTCGGCTTCGCACCCGGGCGGCGCCGCGATCTGGACGTGGTCGATGCCTTGAAACTCCGGCCGATTCGGGGCGGTCACGCTGCCCAAGTGTAATCGATCCGTAGAGCGTGTTGACCTCGAACCTCCGCTTGCCGTCCGGTTGCAGCACGCTCTAAAAACTTCCCACCAGGCCAATTGTGGCGCCGCCCTGCATCGGAGTCACCGTTGGCTGGATGTGGATGAGGCTCGGATCCCGCCGCCAGACCGTCGTCAGGCGCGCGATCGGTGACTCGATGAAAACCGCCTGCGCGATTCCCGTGACGCCCAGCACGACGCCGAGGCCGCCGAAGGCGCGGGTGTCCAGGCGGGAGGCGGCGCTCGCCTCCGAGAGCTCGTTGGCGACGATCACAGCGGCCGAGCCGAGAACCACGACGCCCCCGGCGATGCCCCGGATCCACCGCTGCCGTGTCTCGGCGGCGGCGAGCTCCTCCAGCCGCTCGTTGGCCACAGCAAATGCGCGGGCGTAGTCCCCGTTGCGCAGCGCCGCACGATAGTCCCCAGCCAACCGCTCACCCGCCCACGGTCGCGCGAGCGTATAGACGCCAACCCCCAGCGGCAGCGCGCTGAGCCCGGCCAAGATCGCCGCAAACGTGTCGGCCGATCGCTTCGTGGTCGCGGAGTCGCTGTGGTCGAACGCAAACACGGACGCGGCGAGCGCGCCGTAGAGCGTGCCCACGCCGAGAAAAGCCGTGCCGCTCAGCAGTCGCTGGCCGTGCTCCGCGCTCTCGATCTGGCCGAGGAGAAGGTCCATGCGCTCCGCGTCTTCGCTCGAGACGCCGTACACGGGGGGAGCCGCGGCGCCTTTCTCCGCAACGTACGAGGCGAGAGCACGCGGCCCGAATGGCCGCGTGAAGAGCTTCTGGAAGATCTCCGCCGGTCCTCGCGCGGCGCCTCGCGCGGTGATCCGCGGAAGCGACGCGAGCGCCCCATCCGTCGCCGATGCGGGGACCGCGTACACGTCGAGCGACGACCCCGCCGGACTGGACCCCGCCCGCTCGATCACCGCGCCCTCCGTCCACGCGTCAGGGAGAGTGAGGGCCAACGGGAGACCCGCCTCCTCGTTGGCGTCGAGCAAGGGCAGCGACTCTCGGTCGCGCAGTCGAACGCGCATCGGCGCAGCGTCGGTGAGCCGGAACGTGTGCGCTCCCGTGCGGCCGCGCCCCGCGAGGATCGCTTGATCGTCGCGTCCCCCCGGTCCGCGCGAAAATACGTGCGGACGCATGTTGGGATTCGGGACGTCCGCCGTGGCGGTCGCGACGAACGCCGCGAGCTCGACGTAGGTCACGTTCCCGTCGCCGTCCGCGTCGGCGGCGCCGAGCAACCCGGAGCGCACGACGTGGCTGAAGACACCGGATTGGATCTCGGACCACTCGAAGGACTCTCCCTCTGCGCTCGTGGAGAGAAACACGCCCACGTTCGGCAGCCGCGCCGCGAGGGACCGGAGCGCGTCCTCGGGAGTCGCGTAGTAGCGGCCGCCAGGCTTTCGCGCTCCGAACATGAAGAACGAGTTGCAGCTGTCGAGGATGACGTGCGCGCGCGAAAACGGGATCGCGCGCAGCCATTGCTCGAGATCGAGAGAAGTGAAGCGCGCGTCCGCGAGGTCGACGAATCCGACCCCCTGATCCACGTCGCCGTGACCCGCGAACACGAAGTAGACGTCGGTCTCGCTCCCGGCGTCCGCCGCGGCTTGCACGCGAGCGGCCAGCTCCCGGCCCACCCGCAGCAGCTCCGCCCGGGTCGGAGCGACGGCCCGGGCGTGCGCTTCGGGAAAGAGGCGCGCCGTGTCAGCGTCGAAATCGGCGAGCAGCGAGACGTTGTCGGGCGCGACGGTCTGTAGGATGGCGAAGTACTTCGCCGCGTCGTCGTCCGCGTAGTGAAGATCGGGACGGCGGCTGCCGAGGCTCCGGTTGTTGCCGATGACGACGGCGAACGCAGCGCGGCGCGCGGGAGCCGCCGCGCCGCTCGTGGGTGCCGCCATCGTCGGGACGAGGAGCGCGAGAAACGAGAATAGGAACATTCGGGCGGTCACCGCGCACCTCGGGCATCGCGCACGTCGACGGTCGTCTCTCGGACTTCTGCGCCGGGAAGGCCGCTCGTCAAACGACTGGCGCTCAGGTCGGTTCCGGCCAGCGACTCGACGTCGGACACGTGCGCGGGCGACGACGTGATCACCGCAATGACCCGGAGCGGGCCCGGGCTCACGTCCTCGAGCACCACGGTCTCGTCGAGGACCCGCTCGCTCGTCGAAACCGGCAGCCTCGTGGAGACCGGGTCTTCCTCGGGCCGCGTGTAGCTCGGCGAGATCCAGTGCACGACGCGGTGGGCATCGACCGCGAAGAGAAGGAGGAACGCGGGCGTCTGGCCCAAGTTTCGGAAGCCGGCCGTAAGGGGCGTCGCGGCGTCGATCGTCGACCCGGACTCGAGCGGCTGAAGCCCTCCTTGGACCGCGTACGGCTGCACGCCCACATCCCGTCCGATCGCGGGCGCGACGTGCCCTCCGCGCGCTTGCCAGGCGTCGGTCGCAGACCGCTGGTGCAAGCCGCGATAGCCCACCACGAGGAGAACGGCCGCGGCGGTCGCTGTCATCCACCACCACGCGCGCGGCGGGTGGGCCCCTTCGACGAGCGGCCGATCCAGCCGACCCATCACAGCGCGCGCATGGGCGCGGACGTCGACGGGCGCGGGAACTGCCGCCTTGACGTCATCGATCAACATCCGCAGCGCGTCTTCGCGATCGCGGCAGTGCGCACAGCGGGCAAGGTGCTCGCGAGAGCGTTCGGTCTCTTCCCACGAGAGGGCACCGTCGACCAAGCGGGCCAGGTCGTGGTCGGTTGGGCAAAGCATCATCGGTGTTTCTCCAGGAGGGCGCGCAGGCGTCGCAAGCCGTGGTGAACTCGAGAGCGAATCGTCGACTCGCCGACCCGCAAGACCTCGGCCATTTCGTCGTAGCGAAGTTCTTCGGCGTAGCGGAGGACCAGCGCCTCGCGCATGGTGTCGGGGAGGCGTGCGAGCGCGTCGCGCACGCGGTGCCTTCTCTCTTCGAGCAAGAGGCGGTCGATCTGGTCGGCCGACGGCGGCTCGCCGGTCGCCTCCCGCTCGGCGTGACGCCGCGCGATGCCGTGCCGCCGCACGTGGTTGCGACATCGGTTGCGCGCCGCCGTGATCAACCAGACGATGAACTTGCCCTCGGGGCGATATTGCGACCGCTGCGCCCAGATGGTCACCCATGTCTCCTGCGCGAGCTCGGCGCCAGCCGCGGGGTCGTGGACGAAAGCGGAGCACGCGCGGACGAGACGGGCGGCGTGGCGCTCGACGAGGACAGCGAACGCCTCCCGCACGCCCGCTTGCGCAAGTGCCATCAGTTCGTCGTCGTCGCGCTCCGGGAGAGAGCCAGACGCGAGTCGCACCAAGCGAGGGGCGGGCATCGCAACCCTAAGAACACGGCGGCGGACGAATTGTTGAGACAAAAGTCGTTCACGCGGAGCGCCGCGCCCGAGCTCGACGCGCGCCGGCCAATCGCACGCGACCCGTCGCGCAGAAAGCAAGGCAAGAAGCCGCGATCGACCAACCCGACCAGGCCCCACGCGGTTGCACGATGGTCGCGACTCAGAGCAGCTTCGCCGTCAGTGTGATGGGGGTCGCTGCGAGGGCCTTGGACACCGGACAGCCCTTCTTCGCCTTCTCGGCGAAGGCCTGGAACGCCTGGGCATCGACGCCCGTCACGCGCCCCTCGAGCTCGAGCACGATCGACTTGATCGCGAAGCCGTCGTCGACTTTCGAGATGTCGACCGCGGCCGTGACGCGCAGCTCCGTGGGCGGGTGCCCGGCGTCGGTCAGCGCAAACGAAAGGGCCATGGCGAAGCAGCCGGCGTGGGCCGCGCCGAGCAGCTCCTCCGGGTTCGTCCCCGCCTTGCCGTCCTCGCTCTGGAAGCGCGTCTTGAACGAGTACGGTTGATCCCGAAGCGCCCCACTCTGGGTGACCAGGGCGCCGCTTCCGTGAAGACCATCCCCTTGCCAGACTGCCGTGCTCTTGCGGATCATGTCGACTCTCCTTGACTGGGGTGAGTGTCCGACTAGCGCGGCCGTCGCCACGCCGCCAAGTTGCCCGCATTCCGGCTATTTCACGGCCCTTCTCCAGGGAGCGCCTCGGAATCCACTAGAGCACGTGCTCGCGCGTGACGCGCGCGTGCACGACACGCAACGGGCGCGGCGTGAGGTCCGTAGGGTCCACCGCCAGGCCGAGGATGGTCACGCCGATCACCAGCTGCTTCTCCGGGAGCTTGATCGGCGCGTTCAAGTCGGGCGATCGAGCCACATCGACCATGGAGATCTGGGGTTTCAGGATGTCGACGTGCATTGGCTGCTTCGCCGTGGGCGGCGCCTTCTTCACGGGCACACCGAGGATGTTCACTTCGGTCACCGGATCGTGTCCGCTCGGCAGCTGAAAGCGCGACATCACTTCGAGCGTGGCCTGAACGCCGGCTGCCCCCGCGGGTACGCGAAGGACCACCCGCCGAAGAGCGTCCCGCAGATCGGCAACCACCCGCTCCCAGTCGCCCCAGGCCTCGCTCGCGTCGACCAGGCGCACCGCCGTGACCACTCCGCGGGCGTCGGCGACCACTTCGAACGTCGCCCGCGAGTTCCACGGGGTGGCGCTCGCGCGGGCCACGTCTTCGGCAAGGCCGACGATCGGCCCACCCGCTCCGAGACCAAGCTGGCGATCGTGCTCCTGCAACACATCGCGAACGGACTGCTGCATCCCGGGCGCTTCGTTGCGCTCGCGCGAACCTGCCGACGGCGCCTTGTCCGGCGCGCCCGGGAGGCCGGCCAGGAAGGGGTTCCGGCCGTCGAGGCCCAGCGCCGCCGCGGAGAGATCGAGCGGCCGATCGAACGCGGCCGACCCGCTGGCCGAAGGTGCAGGCGACTCGCCGGCCGCATCCGGCGGAGCGCCGCGGAACGGAGCTCGGCTCGCGGCGGGCGTTGTCGCGAGGCGAGCGGCCGCTGCGCTCGCGATGGCCGGACCTGGCTCGGCCAGAGGCTCGGAGGGCTCGAGATCGAGCGAATCGGGCGCGCGCGGAGGAAGCGTGCTGAGGTCGTGCTCGCGACGCACCGGCGCCAAGAGGAGGAGGAGCGCGACGACGAGGCCATGCATGGCCAAAGCGACGACGACCCACCGCAAGCCCAGCCCGCGCATGGCAACGAGTGTGTCACTCGCTGCGCTCCCGTCGAGCGACTTCTACGGCCGTCTCAAGCCTGTCGCATTCATCAACAGCATCTCGCGGAGCGCCCCTGCCCGCTCCCTGGCCACTGGGACGTGCACGCCGCGTCCCGCGTCCGCCACACCCGCGCCCACGAAGAGCTTCGTCTCGTGCCCATCGCGCTCGAACTCTTTGATGTGCGTGCCATTGACCAGCCAGTTGCGATGCACCCGCACGAACGCCCGGCCGAACGAGCCTTCGACCGCAGCCAGCGAGAGGTCGATGTCGAACGTGCCGTGCAGCGTGTGCACGAACGTGAGGCGATCGGCCGCCTCGAAAGCCCAGATCTCTTGCGGCTCGAGGAAGACCAGGCTGCGCTTTCTGCGCGCGACGATCCGTGGAGGACCGACCGACGATGCGGCCATGCGGGAGCGCCGCTGCGCCAGGCGCTTCAGGCACTGCGTGACCCGCTCCTCGCTGAACGGCTTGAGAAGATAATCCACCACGCCCAGCTCGAACGCTTCGAGCGCGTGCTTGTCGTACGCGGTCGCCAAGACGAACATCGGCGCACCGTCCGCGCCCGCCATCGAGCGCACCATCGAGAGCCCCGTCTCCCCGCTGGTCGCGCCATCGAGCTGCACGTCGACGAACGCCACGTCGACCCGCACGCCCGGCACGTCGCTGCCCAGGGCTTGTTTCGCTTCGTCGATTCCTCCGACCGCCCCGACGACCTCGGCCAGGCCCGAGGACTCGAGGAGCTCGACCAAGTAGTTGCGCGCGGGCCACTCGTCTTCGACGACGAGGGTGCGAAGGGGAAGCCCCGACGTCAGCGGCACGTCATCCTCCCTGCCGCGAGCGCGCGATCTCGACGATCGATCGCGTGCCCGCCGGCGAGGACACCAGGGTCAGCGACGACGGACGAGGCGTCTCGAGCTCGAGCCGCCGCCGAACGGACTGCAGACCGAACGCGCCCGCGCGCACGTCCGCGTCAGGCATTCCCGGGCCGTTGTCTTCGATGACGCACACGAGCGTTCCGTCGTCCCGCGTCGACGCGCGCACGACGACCTCACCCGCCCGGTCACCACGGCGGAGGGCTCCGTGCTTGACCGCGTTCTCCACGAGCGGCTGGAGCAAGAGGCGCGGGAGCAGCGCCTCTCCGCAGTCCGGCGCCACATCCCAGCGAAAGCGCAGAAACCCGCGGTGGCGCGCTTCGAGGATCTCGCCGTACCGGCGAAGCCACGCGATCTGGGTGTCGAGCGGCTGGAGCTCGCTGGGGTCTTGCAGGGCGTCGCGCAGCAAGTCGCCGAGGCACACGAGCAGCCGCCTCGCTTCGCGCGGCTCTTCGGTGACGAGGCCCGCGATGGCGTTCAGCGTGTTGAGCAAGAAGTGCGGCTCGAGATGCGCGCGCAGCCGTGCGACCTCGTTCCGGCTTCGCAGCTGCTGGGCTTCGAGCGCTCGAACGCGCGCGCTCTCGACGGCGAACGGGTAGACGAACGCGAGCGCCCACACGCCAAAATAGAGCTGCGCATTGAGCACGCCGAAGAGGGCGGACCGGGGGAAGCTCACCCCGCCCGGGAAGTGCAGGCGCAGCGCGGGAATGTGCAGCGCGGCAAGGCCGTAGAGCAACCCGAAGACGCCGCCGATTCCGGTCGCAATCGCGATCCCGGTGGCGAGGCCCCGCGCCGCGGTCATCCGCCGATGGATCGACCAAGCGAATGCGGCGGAGAGAGCCACCATCAACATCGGCAGCTCGAGGACCATGAAGACGATGCGGGCGAGGATGCGCGCGCTCTCGCGGCCGGCCACGACTTCGGTGGCCAGTTGGAGCAACATCACGCCACACACGACCGTGATCCCGAGGGCGCGGCGAGGACGGAGCTTGGCGAGCGGAAGAGCGGAGTCGCGCTCCCCCCCGTGCTGCGGATCGGTTGCCGAAGAAACCTCGCGCTCACCCGGCGCCGCGAGCGCCAAAACCGTGGATGCGGCCATTGCGAATGAATCGTACAATGCCCGCGCTTCTCGTGCGTCGCCACCCGTCGGAAGAGAAGTGTGTCTCGTCGGCGGAAAGCAACCGCTCGTCACTTGGCGAGGAGCACCGTGAGCAACCGCTGCATCTTAGAGGGAGAAGAGACGATGCGGAGACCCGCCTTTGCGCTTGCGCTCGCCGCGCTCGGGGCGCTCGCGCCCGGCCTCGGATCGGTCGCCCATGCCCAAGAGACCGCAGAGGCGCGGCCCGGGCGCACGCTCCAACTCGACGAGGTCGAGCGCGCGGCGGTCGAACACCAGCCGCAGCTTCTGGTGGCGCGCGCGGCCACGAGAGTCGCGGAGGGCCAGGCCGAGCAGGTCCGTTCGCCGCTCTTGCCGCAAGTGACGGGAACGGCGGCGTACACGCGAGAGACCGGTAACTTCGTCGTGCGGCCAGGCGTCGTTTCCCCGGGCACGACCGGGTGGAACCTCGGCCGGTCGTTCGACTACTGGAACTTCGGCGTCACGGCAGGGCAGCTGATCTACGACTTCGGCCAGACCTACGAGCGGTACAAGTCCGCGCGCTCGTCTGTGGACGCGCAGCGCTATCAGGAGCAGACCACGCGGCTGCAGGTCATCTACGCGGTCCGCCGCACGTACTTCAATGCCCGCGCGATGAAAGAGCTCGTCGACGTGGCGCGCGAAACGCTCGACGACCAGAACAAGCACCTGACGCAGGTTGAAGCGTACGTCACGGTCGGGACGCAGGCCCCCATCGCACTGGCGACGCAGCGCGCCGCGGTGGCCAACGCCCGAGTGCAGCTGATCAACTCGCAGAACAACTACGAAACGGCGAAGGCGCAGCTCAACCAAGCAGCCGGCTTCGTCGGAGGCACCGATTACGACGTCGGAGACGAGGAGATCGCGCGCGTGGACGACGAGGATCAGCCGCTCCAAACGCTCGTCGACAAGGCCCTGGCCGCCCGGCCGGAACTGGCGACGTTGCACAAGCAGATCGACGCGCAGGCCCAGTCCCTGAGCTCGGCGAAGGCAGGCTACGGGCCGGCGCTATCCGCGGCGGCCGGCGCGACCGAGCAAGGCACCGCGCTCGACACGCTCGTGCCCAACTGGAGCGCCGGACTCGTCGCGACATGGGCGGTCTTTCAAGGCGGCCTGACCACGGGGCAAGTGCATCAGGCCGAAGCCGCGCTCGACAGCATTGGCGCCCAACGCAGCCTCGAAGAGCTCCAGGTGCGGCTGGACGTCGACACATCGCGGCTCGCCGTGCGAGCGGCGAAGGCCACGATTGGTGCCGCCCAAGATGCCGCGACCAACGCGCACGAGCAGCTGCGCCTGGCCGAGCAGCGATTCGCGACAGGCGTCGGAAACATCATCGAGCTCACCGACGCGCAAGTGGTGTACACGTCGGCTGCCGCACAGCTGGTGGAGTCACGCTACGCGCTGTCCGCCGCACGCGCGCAACTTCTGGCCGCATTGGGGCGAACATGATGCACGACGACCCGATGGCCACGACCCCTCCCCTCTCGCCGGGGGCACACCGCCGTTTCCCCGTGACTCGCGTCGTCCTTCTCGTCCTTCTCGTGGCGGTCGTCGGTGCCACCGCCTGGGCACTTTCGGCGCGGCAGCACGCCGCCCAAGCCACGGCCGCCGCGGCGGCGAGCGCCGCCAACAATCGGGTGACCTCCGTGCTCACCGCCCAGGTCACGCAGCGCGACGTTCCGGTCTGGCTCGAAGGGCTCGGCAACGTCGCGGCGTTCTACACCGTCACGGTGAAGACCCAGGTCGATGGTCGCATCGACAAAGTTCTGTTCACCGAGGGGCAACACGTCAAGAAGGGCGAGGTGCTGGCGCAGATCGACCCGCGCCCGTTCGCGATCCAGCTCGCATCGGCGCAGGCCGCCTACGCGCGCGACATGGCGAACCTGAAGAACGCGCGCGTCAACCTCGATCGCTACAAAACGCTCGTCCAGCAGAACCTCATCGCGGTCCAGCAGATGACCGATCAGCAAGCGAGCGTCGCTCAGCTCGAAGCGCAGGTTCAGGCGGACCAAGCGCAAATTGACAGTGCGAAGCTGAACCTCGACTACGCGCGAATCGTCTCTCCGATCGACGGCGTGACCGGCGTGCGCCTGGTCGATCCGGGCAATGTGGTGCACGCCGCGGACGCAACCGGCCTGGTGGTCGTCGCGCAGCTCGACCCGATCGCCGTCTTCTTCACCCTCCCAGAGGACGATCTCGCGGCCGTTCACGACGCGATGGCCAAGGGCGACCTCACCGTAGAGGCGATGAGCCGCAACGGCGACAAGGCGATTGGCCAGGGCAAGCTCGCCGTGATCGACAACGAGATCAACCAGGCCACGGCGACCATTCGCTTGAAGGCGATCTTTCCCAATCCGCAGGGACTTCTCTGGCCGAACCAGTTCGTAAAGGCGCGCCTTCGCCTCGCGACACGCAAGAACGCCATCGTCGCGCCGGCGGCCGTGGTGCAGCACGGACCGCAAGGGACGTTCGCGTACGTCGTCGGAAGCGACTCGACGGCCGTGGTGCGGCCGGTCACCGTGGACGCGATTCAGGGAGAGACCGCGATCGTCACCAAGGGCCTCGCGCTGGGCGAGCAGGTGGTCACGGACGGACAGGCGCAGCTACGTCCGGGGGCGCGCGTCTCGGCCAAGCCGGCGCCGAGCGCGAAACCGGGTGGGGGCGAAGGCGCGCCGCAGGGAAACGTGCCCGGCGCGCCCGGGGACAGACCATGAGTGGCGGAGTGTCCGAGCCGTTCATTCGGCGGCCGGTCGCAACGACGCTCCTCATGGTGGGTCTGCTTCTGGTCGGTCTGGCGGCGTTCACGCAGCTTCCGGTGTCGGCGCTCCCGCAGGTCGACTACCCGACCATCGTCGTCTCCACGTACCTGCCCGGTGGAAGCGCCGAGACGATGTCTTCGGCGGTGACGACGCCCCTCGAACGCCAGTTCGGGCAGATGCCGTCGCTGACGCAGATGACCAGCGTCTCGAGCTTCGGCTACTCGCAGGTCACTCTTCAGTTCGATCTCGACCGCAGCATCGACGCCGCCCAGCAGGACGTGCAAGCGGCGATCAACGCCGCGTCGAGCCTGCTGCCCGCCCAGCTTCCGACGCCGCCGACGTATTCGAAGAGCAACCCGGCGGACCAGCCGATCCTGACGATTGCCATCAGCTCGGACGTCCTTCCGCTCGACCAAGTAGACGACTTCGCCGACTCGATCCTGGCGCAGAAGATCTCGCAAGTGTCGGGGGTGGGACTCGTGACCATCAACGGCGGCCAGAAGCCGGCAGTCCGCGTCCAGGTAGACCCCCAGTCGCTGGCGGGTGCCGGCCTCACTCTGGAAGACGTGCGCGCGGCGCTCGTGGCCGCCAACATCAATCAGCCCAAGGGGAACATCGACGGCCCGAGACAGGACTACGCGCTACAGACCAACGATCAGCTCTATCGAGCCGAAGGGTTCAAGCCGCTCGTCATCGCGTATGCCAACGGATCCCCCATTCGCCTCGCCGACGTGGCGAACGTCATCGACGGAGTCGAGAACGACCAGCTCGCGGGCTGGGCGAACGACAAGCGGGCGATCATCTTGAACGTCCAGCGCCAACCGGGCGCCAACGTCATCCAGGTGGCCGATCGGGTGAAGGCCCTGCTCCCGCAGCTCCAGGCGTCGCTGCCCCAAGGCATCGACGTGAAGATTCTCAGCGATCGCACGGAGACGGTGCGGGCCTCGGTGGCTGACGTCGAGCGGACGCTGGTGATCACCGTCGGCCTCGTCGTGGCCGTGATCTTCGTCTTTCTACGCAACGTGCGCGCCACGTTGATTCCGAGCATCACCGTCCCGCTGTCGCTCATCGGCACGTTCGGCGTGATGTACCTGGCCGGCTACAGCCTGAACAACCTGTCGCTGATGGCGCTGACCGTCGCGACGGGCTTCGTCGTCGACGACGCGATCGTCATGATCGAGAACATCGCTCGCTATATCGAGGCGGGCGAGAGGCCGTTCGAAGCGGCGCTGAAGGGAGCCGGGCAGATCGGCTTCACGATCGTGTCGCTCACGGTCTCCCTCGTTGCGGTGCTCATCCCCCTTCTCTTCATGGGTGGGCTCATCGGCCGCCTGTTTCGGGAGTTCGCGGTCACGCTCGCCGTGTCGATCGGTGTCTCCGCGCTCCTGTCGCTCACGTTGACGCCGATGATGTGCGCCCATCTGTTGCGGCCGGAGCGGCATGACCGCAGCGCGTTGTACCGATGGTCGGAGCGCGCGTTCGAAGGCACGATCGCCCTCTACGACCGCGGGCTGCGCGTCGTGTTGCGGCACAAGCTGACCACCCTCGTCGTGACGATCGCGACCCTCGGGATGACGGTCGTCCTGGCGATCGCGGTGCCGAAAGGCTTTTTCCCCGAGCAGGACACCGGGATGATTCTCGGTGTCTCCGAGGCGGCTCCCGACGTCTCTTTCCCGAAGATGATGTCGCTTCAGCGCGCTCTGGCCGACGTCATCCTCGCCGATCCCGACGTGCAGACCGTCGCCTCGTACATCGGCTCGGACGGTACCAATCCGACGACCAACAGCGGACGAATGTCGATCACGCTAAAGCCGATCGACCAGCGCAAGACGACCGCTGCCGAGATCATCGCGCGCCTGAAGCCCAGAGTCGCCGCCGTCGACGGGATCCAGCTCTACTTGCAGTCGGTGCAAGACCTGCAGATCGACAGCCGCGTCAGCCGCACGCAGTACCAATACACGTTGGAGGACGCCGACCCGAACGAGCTGGCAACGTGGGCGCCCCGCCTCCTCGCGGAGCTGAAGAACGAGCGCACGTTGCGCGACGTCGCGAGCGACGAAGAGACGGCCGGACTGCAGGTCTCGCTGACGATCGACCGCGACACCGCGTCGCGCCTCGGCATCTCGCCCCAGTTGGTCGACAGCACCCTTTACGACGCGTTCGGCCAGCGCCAGGTGTCGATCATTTTCACGCAGCTCAATCTCTACCGCGTCATTCTCGAGATCAAGCCGGAGATGGCCCGCACCGCCGCCGCGCTCGATAACATCTTCGTGCGGTCGGCCAATGGGGTGCCCGCGCCGCTCAGCGCGATGGTGCACCGCGCGACCACCACGGCGCCGCTGGCGGTCAACCATCAGGGGCAGTTTCCGGCGGTAACCATTTCGTTCAACCTCGCTCCGGGCGAATCGCTGGGCGACGCCGTGAAAGCGATCCAAGCGGCGCAGACGCGCATCGGCACTCCGGCGAGCGTGCATTCGGACTTCGTGGGGACCGCCCAGGCGTTCAACGACTCGCTGGCAAGCGAGCCGCTGCTCATCGCCGCGGCCATAGTCACCGTTTATATCGTCCTTGGTGTGCTCTACGAGAGCTACATCCACCCGGTCACGATCATCTCCACTTTGCCGTCGGCGGGTGTCGGTGCCCTCTTGGCGCTTTATGTGGGCCGAACGGACTTCGGGGTCATCGCGCTCATCGGGGTCATCCTCCTCATCGGGATCGTCAAAAAGAACGCAATCATGATGATCGACTTTGCGCTCGAAGCGGAGCGCACCCAGCGGGTGAGCCCCGAGGAGGCCATTCACCAGGCGTGTCTCCTCAGGTTTCGGCCCATCATGATGACCACCTTGGCGGCGCTCTTGGGAGGGCTGCCGCTCGCGCTCGGGACCGGCATGGGGTCGGAGCTCCGCCGACCCCTCGGGATCACGATCGTGGGCGGATTGCTCTTCTCTCAAATCCTCACTCTCTACACGACGCCGGTCGTCTACCTGTACATGGACCGCCTGGGCCGGTGGCTGTCTCGTTCGCGCGGACGCGCGCGGGTAGCGACGGAGGCCGCGTGAGCATCTCGGCGCCGTTCATTCGGCGCCCGGTGGCCACGTCGCTGCTCGCGGCGGCGGTGATGCTCGCGGGGATCGCAGCCTTCTTCCAGCTGCCCGTCGCGCCGCTTCCGCGGGTCGACTACCCGACGATTCAGGTGAGCGCCAGCCTGCCGGGGGCGAGCCCGGAGACGATGGCGTCGTCGGTGGCGACGCCGCTCGAGCGGCGCTTCGGGCGCATCGCGGGGCTGACCGAGATGACGTCGATGAGCACCCTCGGGGCGACCTCCCTCACGCTCCAGTTCGACCTGGACCGCAACGTCGACACCGCCGCCCGCGACGTGCAGGCGGCGATCGCCGCGGCGGGGGGCGAGCTTCCCCCCACGCTCCCGCTGAAGCCGACTTATCGGAAGGTCAACCCTTCCGACGCGCCGACCCTCATCATCGCATTGACCAGCGACACACTGCCGCTCGCGCAGGTCTTCGACGCCGCGAACAACATCCTGGCGCAGAAGATTTCCCAGGTGCACGGCGTCGGTCAGGTGTCGGTCGCCGGGGGCCAGCAGCCCGCGGTACGCGTGCAGCTCGACCCGAGCTCGCTCGCGGGCATGGGGGTGAGCTCGGCCGACGTTCGCAACGCGCTCTCGGCGACGACCGCGGACGAGGCAAAGGGGACCATCGTCGGAAGAGTCCAGTCTTCGACGATTGGAGCGAACGATCAGGTCTTCGACGCGCGTGGGTACGAACCGCTCGTCGTCGCCCAGAGCGGGGAGACGACCGCGCGCCTAGGCGACGTGGCGCGGGTGTCCAACAGCGTTCAGAACGATCGCGTCGCGGGCTGGGCGGACGGGCGGCGCGCGGTGCTCCTCATCGTCCGCAAGCAGCCGGACGCGAACATCATCGAGACGAACGGGCGGGTGCTCGCGCTCCTGCCCGAGCTGGCGACGTCGATCTCGCCGGCGATCAAGATTGAAGTGAGCAGCGACCGCACGCAGACGATCCGCGCCTCGGTCGCCGACGTCGAAAAGACGCTGTGCTTGAGCGTCGCGCTCGTCGTCGTCGTGGTCTTCGCCTTCTTGCGGTCTTGGCGGACGACGGTCGTGCCGACGGTGGCGATGCCGCTTTCGCTGCTGGGTACCTTCGGCGCGATGTATCTCTTGCACTACAGCATCGACAATCTCTCGCTCATGGCGCTCACCATCTCGACGGGGTTCGTCGTCGACGACGCCATCGTCGTCACCGAAAATATCACCCGCGCAATCGAGCACGGTCATTCGCCTCTCGACGCTGCCTTCCAGGGCGCGAAGCAAATCGGTTTCACGATCGTGTCGATCACTGTGTCCCTCCTCGCCGTCTTCGTGCCCATCCTGCTCATGGGCGGCCTCGTCGGACGTCTATTCCGCGAGTTTGCGGTCACGTTGAGCGCGGCGGTCGCGATGTCGGCGCTCGTGTCGCTCACGCTCACGCCGATGATGTGCTCGCGAATGCTCCGCCGCGAGCCCCCGTCGCACGGGTGGCTCTACCGCGCCTCGGAGAGGGTGTTCGACGCGACTCTGGCATTCTACGAGCGCGGGCTGCGCTGGGCGCTCGCGCACCGCGCGGCGATGCTCTTGGTCACGCTGCTGACCGTCGCGGCGAACGTGGCGCTATTCGTCGTCGTTCCGAAGGGACTATTTCCGCAGCAAGACACGGGCTTGCTCATGGGCTCGACCCAGGCCGCGCAAGACGCGTCCTATCCGGAGATGTTCCGCCTGCAGACGCAGGTGAACAAGGTCTTGAGCAGCGATCCGGATATCGACTCCTACGTGGCGTTCATCGGTTCGGGCGGGATGGGAACGGGCAATACCGGGTCGGCCTTCATCACGTTGAAACCTCTGCCCCCGCGGAGGGCGACCGCGGACGACGTTCTCGCCCGGCTTCGAGGAAGGCTGTCGAAGATCGAAGGGATCGCCACGTATCTGCAGTCCCGACAAGAGGTGAACGTCGGCGGGCGAATGGCGCGGACTCAGTATCAGTACACCATCGAGGACGCGAACCTCGCCGAGCTGCAAGCCTGGGCGCCGAAGATGCTCGACGCCTTCCGCAAGCTCCCGCAGCTCAAAGACCTGAACAGCGATCAGCAGAACTCGGGACTGCAGGTCAGCGTCGAGATTGACCGCGACACCGCCGCGCGCGTCGGCGTGACCGCGCAGATGATCGACGATGCACTGTACGACTCCTACGGGCAACGACTCGTGGCGAAGATGTACACGCAGATGAACGAGTACTACGTCGTCATGGAAGCGGCGGAGCCGTACCGGCAGACGCCGGACTCACTCGACGGCATTTACGTGAAGAGCGCGAGCGGGGGCGCGGTTCCGCTGCGAGCCATCGCCAAGACGTCGCTGTCGATGACGCCGCTCATCATCAACCATAATGGGCAGTTTCCCGCGACTACGCTCTCGTTCAACTTGACGGAGGGCGCCTCGCTCGGGCAGGCGGTCGACGCGATTCACCAGACCGAGCTCGCCTTGCACCTTCCGCCAAGCATCCACGCCGACTTTCAGGGCACGGCGCAGGCATTTACTGCGTCGCTCAAGAGCGAGCCGCTGCTGGTCGGCGCCGCCCTGCTCGCGGTCTACGTGGTACTCGGAATGCTCTACGAGAGTTACATCCACCCGGTGACGATCTTGTCCACGTTGCCGTCGGCGGGAATCGGCGCGCTCGTGGCGTTGATGCTGTTCGGCGCGCAGCTCGATATCATTGCGATCGTGGGCCTTCTCCTGCTCATTGGAATCGTCAAGAAGAACGCGATACTGATGGTCGACTTCGCGCTCGACGCGCAGCGCAGCGATGGCGCCAAGCCGGAGGACGCCATTCTGCGCGCGGCGCTCATGCGCTTTCGTCCCATCTTGATGACCACCTGCGCGGCGCTGTTCGGCGCGCTCCCGCTCGCCTTCGGCCATGGCCTGGGCTCCGAGCTGCGCCGTCCGCTGGGAATCACGATCGTGGGTGGTCTCTTCGCGTCGCAGCTCGTCACGCTCTATACGACCCCGGTCGTCTACCTCGCGCTCGAGCAGCTCAAGCGGCGCCGATCCGGCGCGGCGACGTCGGCCGAGGGCCGGCCCCCGGCGACCGCCGCCGCGCACTGACCTGCCGGCGACCTCTACTGCGGAATGCCGATCCCACCGTCTGCGCCGCCGCCGGGGGGAGCGAGGCAAGACGTCAGGTCGAAGAGCATGAACTCCAGGGCCTTCTCCTGATTCGAGAGCGGCGCGCCGGAATTGCATCCCGCCGGCACAACCCCGCCGGGCGGAGGGCCGTTCGCCATGGGCGATTCCTGGTAGTCCCCGGAGTTCCCGCCGACGTGAAGGTCGCTGTACACGAATCGCCCGCACGCCGTTTCGGTTCCCGGGGCTTGCGTGTCCCACGAGAAGTACAGCGTCGAATTCAGCGTCCCGCTGGAGACCAGCGGATCATTCACCGTGTTGGGCAAGAAGGTCGACTTCGGCGTGTCGAAATTGATCCAGGGAATCGCGTTCTGCGGCGTAGTCACAGGAACGTCGACGTTGTGGCGCGCCTGGTACACGACGAGCTCGTTGTTCGCGTCGACGGCATTCGTGGCCTGGAGGAACGCGAGCAGCGCCTGCCCCTCGTAGAAGGGATTTCCGTTGGGCAATGTGGTCTGAATGGTTCCGTACGCGGTCGCCAGGTTGTTCGAGCGCGACGTGTACCACATGCCGAAGTTGGGAAACGGCTGGCCCAGAAACCACTGGTAATGGAAGTGGGAGGCAAAGACGCGCCCGCCGGCCTGGCCATAGTCATAGAGATTCTGCGGCTGCGTACCCGCCGTTGCGGCGCCTTCGCACGAGAGAAGGACGGCGTCGTATTGCGTCAGGTGCGGCACCGTGTCCCAGAGCGCCATCGACGACTGCGGAGCCGGCGGCGATGTGTTCGGCGCCGAAGTGGGAAGGGACCCCTGATAAATGTGGACGTGTCCACCCCCCGCCGTGCCCGGCCCCGGGACGTACTCCTGCTTGTCGACGCCCACGCGCGTGAGGAGGCACTCGAGCGTGTCGGCGCTTCCGGTGGAGACCGCGATATTGGGAAGATCGCCCGGAAACATCACGTTGGTGCCGGATCGGCCTTGCGGGAGTCGAAGTGCCTTGTCGGGAACGTTGTTGTCCGTGCCGCACGTCGCGCTGATTTTGGTCTGGTAGCGCCACTTGCCGACTTGCACGACGATCGGGACCGATCCGCCCGTTTTCGACGATGGCGCGCCTTTGATCGTGAACGACCCGTCGGGCTTGGTCAGGGCGTACGATCCGACGAACCCGCCCGTGTAGAGGTCGCTGCAATTGCACGTGAGGCCGGCCGGCATGGGGCCTGGCGTCGTGTAGGGGACCCAAACGGCCGCGTTATACACAGGATTGTTCCCGGCGGGGTCGAAGACCTTGCCCGTGATGGTCGTCGTGCCTCCGGAGCAGAGGTTCGTGCACACGTTGCCGTCTTGGCTGCAGATGTGAGACCCCGTGCTCGTGACGTTGCCGTCGTACATCACGAACATCCCCCCGGAGCCACCGGTGCCGCCGGACCCGCCTCCCACGCCGCCCTCCCCCGCTTTCGGCGCGTTGGCGTCACTTCCCCCACATCCGGAGCTCCACCCGAGCAGAGCGACCGAAGCGACCGCAACGAACGAAGCGAGGTAACGAGCTATAGGCATGCCAGAAATGGTCTCCTTCGAGCGAGAACACGTTGATTTCGGTATCACGCTGCACGTGTTTGCGTCGCGCCCCCATCGAGACCGAGACGCAGGGGGTCGGCGATCCCGACGCAGGGTCTCAACGGCAAATCGGTGGGTGTCCGATAGGCACGTTCGCAAAGGTGGTAGCCCGCGCCTGCCCCCACCCGATTTCTCAGTTTGCGACGGCGACCGCGCCAACACAAGTCGAAGCAAACGGCCTTGGGTACATCGCAAGCGGCACCCACATGCGAGACCGATGTGCCCCCGCGCCCGCGCGGGCGGCAACCGTTCCGCCCTCGCTGGCTGAACGAGGGGCGCTGTGCTACTTCTCCCGCCCCGGTCGAAGCCGGTGTCCACGCGGTGAAGCGGCGTGCACGAAGGGCCGAGCGTTGAGCAAAACGACCATGAATCTCGCTCGGTCGGTTCGTCCGTCGCCCCCCCCATCGGAGTAGTCCATGTCCTCGACGGCGAGCACCCAGTCGTTATCCGAGAGGGGCGAGCGCGCCGGCACCCCTCTCAGCGAAGCCACGGGTCCGGTCCTGGTTCCAAAAAAGAGCCGCGCCAAACCGTATCTCATTCTCGGGATGGTCGTGGCCGTTGCGCTCGTCGTGTACGCGACGGTCACTTGGATGTCGCGCGGCCGAGAGAGCACGGACGACGCGCAGGTCGATGCCGATGCGGTTACCGTTTCGACGCGCGTGGGCGGAGCCGTGCTTCACGTGCACGTCGCCGACAACCAGCAGGTCAAGAGGGGCGACCTCTTGGCCGAGATCGATCCGGCGGACCTCGCGACGAAGGAGAAGGAGCAGCAAGCAGAAGTCGCCGCCGCGCGCGCACAGGCGCAGGCGGCGGACGCCCAAGTGGCCATCGTCGAAGCGATGTCGAGGGGCGGGCTGTCGGCCGCGCGCGCGCAGCTCTCCGGGTCGACGCTGTCGCTCGCGGGCAACGACGCGCAGGTCGAGTCGGCGAAGGCCGCGCTCTCCCGCGCCCAGGCCGAGTCTGCGCGGGCGGACACCGACCTCGCGCGCGCCGAGTCGCTGCTCAAAGATCAAGCGGTCCCCAGGGCCCAGGTCGACACGGCGCGTTCGAACGCGCAGGCAGCGCACGCCGCGGTCGAGCAGGCGCAAGCGCAGCTCGCGGCCGCCGTCGACATGAAGCGAACGGCCGAGACGCGGATCGCCGAGGCACAGGGGCACGTCGTGCAGAGCGCACCTATCGACGCGCAGCTCGCCGCGGCCCGCGCGAACGCCGACCTCGCGCGCGCTCGCAGCGATGCGGCGCAGGCGTTGCTCGAGAACGCGCGGCTTCAGCTCTCCTATACGCGCATCCAGGCTCCGACCGACGGGACCCTTTCGCGCCTTGCGGTCCGCGAGGGGCAGCTCGTTCAGGCCGGACAGCAAGTGGTCGTCGTCGTGCCGAACACGACGTACGTCGTTGCCAACTTCAAAGAGACCCAGGTCGGACAGATGCATCCCGGACAGCGAGCCGAGATCACCGTCGACGCGTTCCCGGGACACACGTTCGAAGGAAAGGTCGACAGCACGGCGCCGGGCACCGGGGCTCGCTTCTCGCTTCTGCCGCCCGACAACGCCTCGGGCAACTTCATCAAGGTCGTCCAGCGAGTGCCGGTCAAGATCGCGTGGACCGATGTCCCGCCCGAGATCAGGCTCTCGGCGGGTCTCTCCGCGGACGTGACCGTGTCCGTACGTTAGGTGGGGAAACCACTGCCATGGGAAGAGTGAACGTGGTCGGGGCAGCCTTGTGCCTGGCGATCGGAATCGGACCCCGGGACGCGAGCGCGCAGCCGGAACCGGCGGCGAGGCGCGTGACAATCGCCCAAGCGGTAGCCATCGCGCTCCAGAACAATCCAGACGCGCTATCGGGTGATGTGGAGGTGAAAGGGGCGGAGGCGTCGCGCGCGGAGGCGCGCGGGGGCTTCGGGCCGAAAGTGCACGTCGACGCGAACGCGCAGGCATGGGATTCGAATTTTCAAATCCACTTCGGCGGCGGCGCCTTCACCGTGCGCGATCAGTTCACTTGGACGGCGGGCGTGTCGCTGGTGCAGCCGCTCACGCCGCTCTTCGCGATTTACGACCAGTACCAGATTCAAGACTTCGGAGTCGACGTGGCGTCGATCCGGCGTGCGGCGACCCGCCGGGACGTCGCGCTCCGCGTGATCGAAGCGTACTACCGGCTCCTCGAGGCGAACCGGCTGTCGCAGGTGGCCGACGCGTCGGTCGAGCAGCTCGACGCGCAGCTGAGGCAAGCGCAATCGCTCCTGAGCAACGGCGTCATCGGCAAGAACGACCTTCTGCGAGCGAGCTTGGCGCTGGCGAGCGCGCGGCAGCGAGCGATCCAGATGCGCGGCCAAGTCGACCTCGCACGAGGGCGACTGGCGGCGGCGATGGAGGCCCCGGGCGGCGACTCGTACGAGCCGGTGCCGTTCGCCGGCGAGCCGCCCCCCAGCGAAACACCGACCTTGCGTTCGGCCGAAGGGCTCGCCGTAGCCCAGCGACTCGAGCTTCGCGAGCTCGATCGGCGCATCGATCAAGCCGCCGAGAACGTGAGCTTCGCGAAGACCAAGCTTCTCCCGCAGATCAACGCGGTCGGTAACTACACCCACACCGCGGGTTCGCCGTTTCAGCAGCCAGACGCGGTCTATGGCGGGCTGTTCGCGTCGTGGGACGTGTGGGACTGGGGAACGACGCGCGCCGGCATCCATGGCGCCGAGTCGCGATTGAGCTTGGCGCGGCTGGCGCGCAAGAAGGCGGAGGACACCGTCCGCCTCGAGGCACGACAGGCGTTCGTCAACGCCACGACGGAACGGGAAGCGCTGACGGTCGCGCGCGCCGCCGTCTCCCAGGCAGAGGAGAACTTCCGCATCGTGACCAAGAGGTTCGAGAACGCTGCGGCGACGTCGTTCGACGTCGTCGATGCCGAGGCGTTGCTCACGCAGGCCCGGGGACAGGTCGAGACGGCCCTGTATGACTTGCTCATCGCGCAGGCGACGCTGGAGAAAGCCACCGGGGCGCCGCTACCGGGAGAGCCATGAGGCGTGCGCCGGGGGCGGGCTAGCGAAGCGGTTCGCTACGCCTCTTCTTCGTCCATAGGCGCTTCGGTAAACCGGTACCCCACGCCGCGAACGGTCTCGATGTACCGTCCGACCGACTTGAGCTTCTCGCGCAGTCGCTTGACGTGCGTGTCGACCGTGCGGGTCGTGATGTCGGCCTCGATGCCCCAGATGTCGTTGAGCAGAACCGACCGGGTCTGAACGCGATTCTTGCGCTCGTAGAGCGTCACGAGCAGCTTGAACTCGAGCGACGTGAGCGCGATCTCGGTGCCAGCGACCCAGATTCGATGCGCCGCCGGATCGATGCGCAGCTCCCCGAACTCGACCAAGTCGGAGGGTGGCACGTCCTTTCGGCGGAGCACGGCACCTACGCGGAGTAAGAGCTCGCGCACGCTGAACGGCTTGACGACGTAGTCGTCGGCCCCAAGCTCGAACCCGACGACGCGATCGATCTCTTCGCCCTTGGCGGTGACCATGATCACCCGGACGTCCCGCATCGCCTGATCCTTCTTGAGCGTCTTGCAGACGACGGTGCCCGACATGTCCGGGAGCATGAGATCGAGCAAAATGAGATCGGGGTGCAGCTCCCGGGCGAGGCGCAGCCCGTCGGCCCCGGTCGACACGAGATGCACGCGGTGTCCTTCTTTGGTGAGGTTGTAGTCCAGAACCTCACGCAGATCGGCCTCGTCTTCGACCACAAGCACGCGCGCCATGCGCGATCTCTAGGGCATTTCGCGGGCGACGGTCCAACGATCGTGTGACGGTCGCGTGACGGCGCTCGATGACGCAGGACCGGCTGACCGCCTGTGGAAACCATCGGTCCCCGCTTGCGATCAGTCCCAGTCCGGCTTCTGCCATGCGCGCTCCAGACCAGGGGGGCGAAGCAGGACCGACCCCGACGCCACGGAGATGGCGCGGCCGAGCCAACGGAGCCGGCGAATGGCCGAGACATTCGCGACCACAGCGATGACGCCAAGGGCAGCCACGGGCGGCGCCACCGAGACCCACGCGGGAAGCGCGAAGCGGTGGGCAAGCCATCCGATCGGAACCGCCATCGCCGTCCCCACGCAGAGGCACACGGCCCGCTCGGCGCGTCGCATGGTGCTGGGCGGAACGGGCAAGGCCAGGGCTTCTGCTTTCGCGCTGCCGTAGCTGACCATGAACGAACCGGCGAGGGCGAGGAGGGCCGTCACGAGGACGGGGGTCGACGCGCGAAAGAACACTGCCATGCCGCCAAGAAAGAAGAGCTCCTCGTAACGGTCCACCGAAGCGTCGAGCAGTGCCCCTGAAGCCGTAGCGCAGCCGCCCCGTCGCGCGACCAGCCCGTCGAGCGCGTCGCCAAGCGAGGCGATCACCACCGCGACCGCAGCCAGCCCAAAATGCCCCAGACTGAGCAGAACGCCACCCACCGCGGCGACGGCCACACCGAACAGGCTCACGGCATTGGCCGACACCCCGAGTGTGACGAGCCTGCGCGCGACGTGGTCCAGACACCACAGCGTCGCGTGCGAAGCGACCTGGGGAAGCATGAGCGAGATGCGCGCATTTGCCGCCATCGCTGGGACAGATCGATCAAGCATCGTGTAGGGTCGCGTCCGTGGCGCGGGCGGGAGCGGAGCTGGAGAGCAAATCCGATGCGCGCGATCGAACGGGCAGCGCGAAGCGCTCGGGGCGCAGGACAGCGGCCCCGACTCGACGCCCGATCACAGCGGCCCAGCCCGGAAACGGAGAAGAGACACCGCTTGGGCAAGGGATGGCGACGCCGGTCCTGCTGACGGGAGGGGGCCATTCGCCGCCACCGCGTTGACACGCGGCGACCGCGCGCGCTACATGCCTGGGAGCTCCGCCTATGGAGCAGCCTGCGGGAGTAACTCAGTGGTAGAGTGCCACCTTGCCAAGGTGGACGTCGAGGGTTCAAATCCCTTCTCCCGCTCCACTTTTCTCGAGGATCTGCCCGCCGGGTCCGGTCAGCCGACGCTATGAGTGGCTACCCGAACGGTGTGAAAAACGGTGTGAAGGCAGCCGTTCAGTAGGCGCCTCCCGTTCACCACGGGTGGACCTGACGCGACGCTCGCTCGCGAACGATGAGCGCGCCCCATGCGTGACCCCCAAGCGGGACGTCGCTCTTGCGATGACGCCGACTGTCGTCGCGAGGACGTTGCGCGTCGACTCGTCGCTCACCCGCCCCGCTGACGCTCTCAACCCGACGTCTTACCGCCCCAAGGGCGCGCTGCGCTCCAACGCGGAGGCGACCATGAGCTAGGCGCGAGTCGCACAAAGAACTTCGGCCTTGTTCGGCACGGTTGCACCCGCATCAAACAAAGCCGGTTCGAGAGCTTCATCTCGGAAGTGGTTTCGCTCGCCGCTCCGAGACAGAACATAGGAGCTCGTTTGTCCGCGCGCAAGGCTCTTTGCGCGCCGACTCCCAAGGCGACGCGACGCTAACGACGCCGCTCGCATGGAGCGCGCTACGCGCTTCAGGAACGAACGCCCCGAGAGGACGCG
>Ga0265331_10000381_pt1 | contig 46160 bp, 41 predicted proteins | sample 41923metaG_FD_202088 | JGI IMG/M metagenome (GOLD analysis project Ga0265331, IMG submission 202088) | Rhizosphere microbial communities from Carex aquatilis grown in University of Washington, Seatle, WA, United States - 4-19-23 metaG | ecosystem: Host-associated > Plants > Roots > Rhizosphere... | reverse complement strand
GTCGCGTAGAACTTCCGCGTCCGAATATCCGTGTGGCCCGAAGCGCGGCACTCCAGTGATCCTTGGGGGACTCGCTTTGATTGATCGGTCCTCCGTTCTTGGCGTTCACGAACACCGCGCACGATTGCTGTCGGTGCAGTGTGGACGGATGTTATCGCACCACGACGGGACGAATGGGGGGGGCGGTACAGATCGGCGATCTCGTCGTTGAGTGTCAACGGGACCACATGTAGATCGCGTAGCCAATCAGCGAAATTGCGATCCCCATGAGCGTAGTGGGAAGGTCGCTGAGGTCGTCGTTGGGATACTTGCCACGCGAGACGATCTTGAGGAAGAGCCAACCGGTCCAGTAAAAAGGGGCCATGAAGCCGCATGCGACGACGAAGAATTTCGTCTCGAACGATCTCCTGCCACGGCCTTACGGGTGGCTTAGTTTGCACGCTTCCCTCCTGCGCGTGTCGATCGGTGGCACGCCGACGGGCAACGCTACTGGACCTCGTACGCCCCGATGTCGACGTGCGCCCCGGAGAGGCGAGGCAAGCCGCGCTGGTCGGTAGTGAGATTGTCCGGCGGGCCGGTGACCGAGTCGTCTCCCGCGTCGATGGCGGGGCTACCCGGAAGCAAGGCAATGGTCTGCGTTGGTCCACCGTTGTCGCTGAGCGGCGCCCAGTTGACTTGACGAAAGCACAGCGAGCTGCCGTTGTGCCCGCAGAAAATGCAGCCGTTGCCACTGAGGTGGCATGTGCCGTCGGAGTCGAGGTTGTGGCCGCCATCAGCACAGGCACCGAGGCCGGAGCAATTTTCGTCGTACCGCCTCGCACCTGTATCGTTAATGGTCAAGATCGTGCTTGTGAAGGTAGCGGGGCCGTAGATGCCGCCCCCGTAATAGCGCGCGCCCGCGTGGTTCCTGATGACGGTGCAGTTGGTGAGGGGGATACTCGTAGCGGCGGTGTTATTGATGCCGCCGCCACCATGCACCGCAGAGTTCTCAGCAACGGTGCAGTTCGCGAGGGTAGCACTGCCGCTGTTCTCGATGCCACCGCCGTCGCCGACAGCGACGTCGGAGCCCGCGTGATTCCCGCTGACCGTGCTGTTGGTGAGGGTGGCGGTGCCACTGTTGACGAGGCCACCGCCGTTGATACCCGCATGGTTGCCACTAACGGTGGAGTTGCCAATGGTGACGGTGCCGCTATTGCCGATGCCGCCCCCGTCGACTCCCGCTTGGTTTCCCTTGACGGTACAGTTCGTAAGCGTAGCGGTTCCCCGACTGTCGATGGCGCCGCCGCCGCCGCTGCGGGCGTGATTCCCCCTGAACGTGCAGTTGCTTAGCGTGAGCGTGCCGCCGTTCTCGATGCCACCGCCGTCGCCGGGGTACGCCAGGTTTCTATTGAAGATGCAGGTGGTAAGGGTGATCATGCCTTCGTTGTGAACGCCGCCGCCGTTGCCGGAGCGCGCCTGGTTACCATTGAACGTGGAGTTGGTGAGCGTGACCGTGCCACCGGCGTTGGACAGTCCGCCCCCGCCGCCGCCCTTAGCCTGGTTTCCGCTGAGCGTGCAGTGCGTCAGGTTCAAAGTGGCTCCGCTATCCACCAACACACCCCCCGCATGGTCGGCGTTTCCACGCCAGATCGTCACATCGGAAACCTGTGTCGTACCTGCCGCGATCTCGAAGACACGCGTCTTACCAGCGCCGCTGATGCGCAGCATCGCATTTGCAGGCCCCGCGATGTTCACGTCCCGCTCCACGGTTAACTCACCGAGCGTCGGGTCCCGCTGGATCGTGGCCGGCACGCGAAGACTGAAGGTGATCGTATCGCCTGTACCGGAGCCTGGCGTGCAGTCGCCGCTGGTCGTGTCCGCCGCCGCGTTGACGTTGGCGATGGCCTCGCGCAGCGTGCACTGGCCGTTACCAGCGATGGTGTTGTCCCGCACGGTATTCACCGTGATCGTTGCCGCCGAAGCTGCCAACGGCAGCAGGGCCAAGACGATTGCCACGCTTTTCATACGACCCCCTTCGCGCCGAGGTGCGCGTGTAGAACCTGCGTAGGACTATCGTGCTTCGCGAGCGAAGATGTCAAACAAAAAGAGGGCAAGCCGACGCCCCAACACCATCGCATTCCACCCCGGCACCACCTTGGGCCCATTTTCTCGGCGCGGACGTGTTCGGACCAGGGTTGGCCAGGTCTCCAGCTTAGAAACGATCCTCGTTGGTCGGATGCAATCGGTGGTGGGATGGCGGTGGTGTCGAGTCGGGTCGCTGGCGAATCCGGCGCGCGACGACGGTCCCTTGCTTGACATTGGTCGCCGTACCGAGCGACTGAACGCCAAGTTCCTAGACACTCAGCGGCATATCCGCCGGGACGGTGCCGACGCACCGAATCTCGCCGGCGTCCAAGCCTCGCTCAACACGATTACCACCAATACGACCGGATTGGCGACCGCCGCCAACCTCGCGAACTTCGGTGTCGGGGTGTCGTGGCTGCTGGGAATTGCGGGGCCTCAGTCGAAGTGCCAGGCGAACCCCGCCATGACGTGGTTCGTGTCGAGCGTCGATTCCAGACTGACGTTATACCTATTGTAGTAAGAATCCCCGTCGATGTTTGCGGTGTAATGGGTGAAGCGATACTCACCGAACATCCCGAAACGCGAGGTGAACATCCAGGTCGCGCCGGCATGCACGTCAACACCGACGTCGACGGAGCTTTGGGAATTGTAGTGGTAGCCGTGGTTGTAGTTATAGTTGTAGTTGTTATTGTTGTCGGTCACGGTAACAAACGCACCTGGCCCAACGGCGAGATACGGTTGCAGCTGGCCGCGTGGCACGGCGTTGGAGGCTAGCAAAGGCACGCGCAGCATCAACAAAGCACTGATCGGGACGACGCCGAGGCTTCGGCTGTCATATCCGGAGGCCCCTGCGGGCCTCACGTCCGGTTGGAAGTATGACACCATGCCGCCGACGCCGAGCCAGGGCAGGCCATCAAACCAGTACCCACCGCGGACGCCGGTCGCGAATGAGTCGTCGAAATCGGCCTCGGTAGTGACGCTGGATCCGCCTGACTTGAAGGTAACGTTGCTCTTTTGGGTGAACGCGCCACCAATTGCGAAATCGAGAAACCCTTCACCGCGGGCCAACGCCGGCATGAGTAATACGACCATGCCGCCCAGGAATCGTAGCGCCCTCGCAGGCTTCAGCATGTCGAGTTCCCTTCGTCTGCGCGTGAGACCTCCGGGGTCCACGCGCTGGCAACAAACGTTAGCACAGGGGTGCCGGCAAACACAGAACCCATCTCCTACACCCACGAGGATGGTGTAGGGCTCCAGTTCTCCCCGCCGGATCGGTGGATCGGACGGGTGTGATTCGGCATGCCGTCGGACGCCAAACGGCATCGACCGTTGACCTCCACCGACGTCTTTGCCTGTCCCTCCCGACGAATGCGTAGATCCACGCGCGTAGTACTCCGAGCTTACGGCGTCGCCACATCAATCGTATAAGCGGGCATGAAAAACATAAAACGACTCAGCCTACTAATTCTTGCGGCGACGCTGCTGTCGGCCTGTTACCCCTTTGCAAGCAACCCACGGCAAGAGACCACAACGACAACCACCACTACGTGTCCGGGCGGGATGGAACTTCAGAGGGATGGGATGTGTCGGTCGCCGGGCCGGTAGGTAGGGTCACCGGCCGATGTCGCCGGGCATTCCGCCTTAGTTGGCAAACGCTCCCGCGATAGCACCACTGTGGCCGCGGCGGGCTTTTCGAGGCCTCCACCTCCTGGGAGATTCGAGGCCATGCAGGCCCCTTCATTCCGCGCTGTTGGATCGGCGGCACGCCGGGCACCGCAGTCAAGCACACGCCCTCGTGCACCTGTTCTTTCAGGACACGAGGAGCACATCCGGAAGGCCAAGCAACGGCGAGCAGCCGCACCGTACCCGCGGGCAACGCGGCGCGTAGGAGGTTGTGGCAATGACGTCCGCGCTAGAGGGCGATCACGACTCCGCTTGAGATTTCACCATGGTCGACGTTTCGGGACCGCAGGCTACCACTCTGGCACCAGTCGCATCGTCAGCGGATGCGGGATGAGACGCATGAAGATGTCGGTGGTGTACTTGTCAGCCATCGCTTGGTTGACGCGCGTGGCGAAAACCGGGGCCGGCACCCCGCGCACACGCTCGAAAAGCTGTCCTGCGATCTCGACGCCAAGCAGCGGCGACGTCCCGTTGCATTGCACCTGTGACGCGTCACCGCGCGTGAGACGGACGTACAGCAGTCCATCGACAACCACGAACCGCTCACCAAGCCAGCGTTGCCCATCGCCCGGGCACGTCGTGCGCAGCTTGAGCGTCCGCCCCTTGGCAAACGCCGGCGGGCTCCACCAGTTGGCGAGCGCCCGTGGTGTCGCCAGCACGAGTATGCTCGCAGCAATCACACTTGCACCTGCAGCCACGGCATTGCCCATCGTCCTCATGGATGTCCTCCCTATGCCGGCGCTCGCGGACAAACAACCCTGTGGGTGCTTCTACCTGAGTCGTAGCCACCAGCCTAGGACCTGCTTGCACAACAGCCAGACTTCCCTTCCCCTCGATGGAGCGGTGGCTCGATGGTGACCCGCGACTAGAAGGACGCGCCGGCAACCAGCACCACCGCGGAGCGCGCTTCGACCCGATACACAAAGCCCGGCACCGACGGGGCGGTTTCCCAGGGGACGATGTCGTTCGGGGAATCGAGAGCCGTATCGATCCACCGGTGCCAGGGATCGGCGCCGTCCGGCTTCGCTGGGGGCAGCTCGAAGTCGAGCGGCTCCCAATACGCGTTGAGGATGAGATGGAAGAGGAGTTTTTCCTTGCGGACCTCGGCGCTGGACGCGAGGCTGTGTGAACAGTCACGCCAATCGGGTTGGTTCAGCTTGACACCGTGCCAGCCTTTGTTCGCTTGCCGTAAGAGCTGGTTCAAACTGAGCCGCCGGCGCTCGGCTTCCTCATCGCGCCACAGGCGGCGGGCAATGAGCAGCGTCACGAAGCGGTTGACATCGGCGTGCTTGGCGACCAGCGCCCAGTCGAACCAACTGATCTCGTTGTCCTGGCAGTACGCATTGTTGTTGCCGCGTTGCGTACGCCGCACCTCGTCGCCCATCAGCATCATGGGCATTCCCAGCGAGAGCATGGTGACGGTCAAGAAGCTCTTGACCTGCCGGTTGCGCAGCCGTTCCACCACTGAGTCGTCCGTCGGGCCTTCAACGCCGCAGTTCCAGCTGCGGTTGTCGTCGGCGCCGTCGCGATTGTTCTCGCCGTTCGCCTCGTTGTGTTTCTGGTTGTAGGATACGAGATCGTTGAGCGTGAAGCCGTCGTGGCAGGTGACGAAGTTGACGCTCTGCTCCGCTTCGCGTTCCTCGTGACCGTAGATGTCGGGGCTGCCGAGAATGCGACAGGAAAGCGGCACCACATACCCCTCGTCACCGCGGAAGAAGCTGCGCACGTCGTCGCGGAACCGGCCGTTCCACTCCTTCCACGCATCCCCGGTAAAACTGCCGACCTGATACAAACCAGCGGCGTCCCACGCCTCGGCGATGAGCTTGGTGCCGGCAAGCACGGGGTCCGACTCGATATCCCACAGCACCGGCGGCTGCGGCAGCAAGTGCCCTGACGGACCGCGCGCCAGGATCGACGCGAGATCGAATCGGAAGCCATCAATATGCATGCACTCGACCCAATACCGTAAACTGTCCAGGATCATGCGGCGGACAATGGGCTGATTGGCATTGAGCGTATTGCCCGTGCCGCTGTAGTTGGCGTAGTGGGCCCGATCGGCTTCGAGAATATAGTAGGTGCGATTGTCCAAGCCGCGAAAGCTCAACGTCGGCCCTCGATGATCGCCTTCAGCCGTATGGTTGAAGACCACGTCAAGAATCACTTCGATACCGGCACGGTGCAGGGCTTTGACCATGTCGCGAAACTCGTCGACCGGACCGAGCACGTCCCGGCGTGAGCTATACGCCTGGTGCGGCGCAAAAAACGAGACCGGCGCATAGCCCCAGTAGTTGACCAGCCCGGGCGGGCAGTCCTGGGCATCGAACTGAAACACCGGCAGCAGTTCGACCGCGGTGATGCCGAGTCGCAGCAGATAGGGAATCTTCTCGATGAGGCCGGCATAGGTGCCACGCGTCTCTGCCGGCACGCCGGAATTCGGATGCCGGGTGAAGCCGCGCACGTGCATCTCGTAGATGATGGTGCGCGACGACGGCCGCCGCAGCGGCATGTCCCCTTCCCAATCATACGTGGAAGGGTCCACCACCACGCTCTTCATCGCCGTTGCGGCGTTGTCGCCGGGCTTCTCGGCAGCCTCGCGGCCGTACGTCTTCGGTACCACGACGCCGCGGCCATACGGATCGAGCAGGAGTTTGGTGGGATCGAAGCGCCAACCGTTCGCGGGATCGGACGGACCGTGCACGCGGTAGCCGTAGATCTGCCCGGGCTGCGCCCCGGGCACAAAGACATGCCAGTAGTGGTAGGTGCGGTGCGCAGCAAGATCGAGGCGAATCACCCGCGCCGGCCTGGCATCGTCCGTACCCTCAAAGAGCAGCAACTCAACCGCCGTCGCATCCCTCGAGAACACACTGAAGTTGACGCCGTCAGGGCTGGGGCTGGCTCCCAACGGAGCGACCGTCCCGGGCGTGACGTCGCTTCCATTTGCTCGACGCATCGAAATTTCTTTCGCTGAGCTCATCGCAACATCTATTGAGGTCCCAGCCGATTTGGCATACGAAGGGCGCGACGTAAAGCCACACAGAGTCCCTCGGGAGGCGATTGAGCGTGAACCAACGGAAACGGGTTCTCATCCTGGGCGCTGGTTTTGGGGGATTGTATGCCGCGCTGGCGCTGGACAAAACCCTGGCCCGCGCCCCAGACATTGAGGTGGTGATCGTCAACCGCGAGAACTTTCTCTTGTTCACGCCGATGCTGCACGAGATCGCGGCCGGCGATCTGCACATCACGGATATCGTGGCCTGCGTCCGCAAGATGCTGCGGCATGTCACCTTCTTCGAGCAAACGGTCGAGAAGATCGATCTGGAAAATCGCCAGGTCGTGCTCTCGCACGGCGGGCACGCGCACACCATCGCGTACGACTATCTCGTGCTCGGCCTCGGAGCGATCACGAACTTCTACAAGCTGCCCGGGCTGCAAGAGCGGGCGTTGACCATGAAGACGATCGGTGATGCCTTCATCATCCGCAATCGGCTGATCGCCAACCTCGAGGCCGCGGAGTTCGACTGTACGGTCGAGAAATGCCCCGAGCTGCTGACCGTGGTGGTGGCCGGCGGCGGCTTTGCGGGCGTCGAGGCGACGGCTGCCGCCAATGACTTCCTGCGCGATGCCCTGCGGTTCTATCCCCATTTGAACGAGGATCACCTTCGGGTGGTGCTCGTCCATGCCGGGCCGCTCATCCTTCCCGAGCTCGGTCCGAAGCTGGGCACCTACGCGCAGAAGAAGTTGGCCGAGCGTAAAGTTGAGATCCACGTGAACACGCAAGTCGTCGGCGTCACGGATGCCGGGGTCGCACTGAGCGACGGCACGGTGATCAAGGCCAGCACGCTGGTCTGGACCGCGGGAATCTCCTCGAATCCGTTGCTGGCGACGCTGCCGTGCAAGCAGGATCACGGTCGCGTCGTGGTCAACGAGTATATGGAAGTGGAAGGCTGGCCGGGCGTCTGGGCGCTGGGGGATTGTGCGCGTGTGCCGGATCGCACCACCGGAGGATTCTGCCCGCCCACGGCGCAACATGCGCTGCGTCAGGGCAAGGTGCTGGCCCACAACGTCACGGCCGCGGTCCGTGGTGGCCAGAAGAAGCCCTTCGTGTTTTCCACGCTTGGGCAACTCGCCGCCATCGGCCGGCGCACCGGCGTGGCCAGCATCATGGGATTCAACTTTTCCGGCTTCATCGCCTGGTTCTTGTGGCGCTCGATCTACCTGATCAAGCTGCCGGGCTTCGAACAAAAGGTGCATGTCGCGCTCGGCTGGGCGCTGGACTTGTTCTTCTCCAAAGACCCCGTACAGTTCTTGACCGGCCCAGCCCCAACCGTCTCCCACGCTGTGGAAGAGAGCGTGCCGACACCGCCGGCAGCGGCACAGGGGTGAATCGACGGTGTCGCGCAGAGCATCAAAAACACCCACTAGTCCCCTCTCCCAAAAGGGACTGTCGATAAACAGCTGCGCCCCTCGATACGCCGCGAAAAGAGCGCGGCTACTCGGGGTGAACGGACTATGTGTTTGCAGAAAAGCTCTGGAAACCCGTTCGCCCCGAGTAGGCCTCGTTTTTCCAGGGGCCGTATCGAGGGGCGGCTTCGGAGAAAATCGACAGTCCCAAAATGGGCGAGGGGGGAAACCAGAGTGCCCCTCGCCCATTTTGGGAGAGGGGCAAGGGGTGAGGGCGTTTGGACGGTCCCGCATGCGGTGGGTTGCGTCCCTGGCAGCGGCCTTGGCCACCGCCGTGCCTGCGCTGGCGGACGACTGGGGCATGGGGGCCGCCAACCGCAAGATTGCGCAGACCAATGTCTTCGCCACCGTGTCCACGCCCGGCGACGAAGTGCGCACGCTCGCCCTGTTCGTCCTCGCCATCACCGGGGTGATCTTCGTGATCGTCGGCGGCTTGCTGGCGTACAGCGTCGTGCGCTTCCGCCGCCGCGCCGACGACGATGGCCATGAGCCACCACAGGTCTACGGCAGCAATCCGATCGAATTCGCCTGGACGACCGTGCCCGTCATCATCGCCTTCGTGCTCATCCTGATCACGGCACGCACGATTTACACCGTCCAGGCCGCGCCGCGGCCGCCCGACGCGATCGACGTGCGCGTCATCGGCCATCAGTGGTGGTGGGAGTTTCAGTATCCCAATCTTGGCATTATCACCGCCAACGAGTTGCACATTCCGGTCAGCGACCCGAACCATCCGACGCCGACGTTTCTCGAGCTCGAGTCGGCCGACGTCGCGCACAGCTTTTGGATCCCCCGACTGGCCGGCAAAACCGATCTCATCCCGAACAAGAAGAATATGATGTGGTTCGATCCCCGCGAGGTCGGGACCTACCTCGGCCAATGCGCGGAGTACTGCGGCACGGAGCACGCGCTCATGCTGTTGCGCGTCGTCGTGCAGCCGCGCGACGAGTGGGAGCGTTGGGTCGCGGCTCAGCAACAGCCGGCGGCGCCGGATGGCGCCGTGGCGGCGGGCCGCGCCGTGTTCGAGTCGACGGCGTGCATCAATTGCCACACGGTGCGCGGTACCGTGGCCACCGGCCGCTTCGGTCCGGATCTCACCCATTTGATGAGCCGCACCACGCTGGGTTCCGGGGTTGCGCTCAACAGCCGCGAGCACTTGAAGATCTGGGTGCACGACCCGGCGGAGATGAAACCCGGGGCGCTGATGCCGGCCATGAACCTTGCCGAGAAGGATCTCGACGAGCTGGTCGGTTACATGGCAACGCTGCGCTGACGTCGCGAGGGTCATATGGGTGTCATTCAACGCGAGACCACGCTAGCCCCGGACGCAGCCGACCTGCCCCTCCTGGGCAAGCTGCACGATTGGGTGGTGACGGTCGACCACAAGCGCCTCGGCATGATGTACATCGGCGGTGGCCTGTTGTTCTTCTGCGTCGCCGGCCTGCAAGCGGCAACGATGCGACTGCAGCTCGCCTTCCCGAACGCCGGCATCGTGCCGCCGCAGGTCTTCAACCGGCTCTTGACCATGCACGGCACGGCCATGGTGTTTCTGGTCGGCATGCCGATCTTGACCGGATTTTTCAACTACCTCGTCCCGCTGATGATCGGCGCCCGCGACCTGGCGTTCCCACGCCTCAACGCCTTCGGCTTCTGGCTGTGGTTCTTCGGCAGCCTGCTGCTCTACTTCAGCTATCTCGGTGCCGAGGGCCTCTACGGTGCCGGCAGTGCGCCCGACGTCGGCTGGTTCGCCTATGCGCCGCTCACCGAACGGCCGTTCTCGCGCGGCAACAGCACCGACTACTGGATCCTCAGCATCTTCATCACCAGCATCGGCTCGATCGCCACCGCCATCAATCTCATGACGACCATCGTCTGCATGCGCTGCAAAGGGATGGCGCTGAACAAGATGCCGGTGCTGGTCTGGCTCGCGCTCGTGGTGTCGGTCATGATCATCGTCGTGCTGCCGCCGCTGGGAGCCGCACAGGTCATGCTGTTGCTCGACCGCATGCTCGGCGCGCACTTCTTCGACACCCAAGCCGGCGGCTCGGCGGTGCTCTGGCAGCACTTCTTTTGGATCTTCGGCCACCCGGAGGTCTACGTCCTGATCATCCCCGGCTTCGCGTTCGCCTCGGAGATCATTCCGGTCTTCTCGCGTAAAGTGATCTTCGGCTACTCGGTCATGGTGGCGGCCAGCTGTGCCATCGGCTTCATCAGCCTGGGCGTCTGGGCGCACCACATGTTTTCCGTCGGCATGACGCCGGCCGGCAATGCCTTCTTCGCCACCTCCACGATGCTCGTCGGCGTCCCGACCGGGATCAAGATCTTCAACTGGCTGGGAACGATCTGGGGCGGCAAGATCCGCTTGAAGGTGCCGATGCTGTTCTGCCTCGGCTTTCTCTTCCAGTTCCTGATCGCGGGATTGACCGGCATCCACCTGGCCACGGCGCCGTTCGATTGGCAGCTCACTGACACCTACTTCGTGGTCGCCCATTTTCACTATGTGCTGATCGGCGGTTTGCTGTTCACGATTTTCGGCGCCATCTACTACTGGTTTCCGAAGGCCACGGGCCGCATGTTGGGCGAGACTCTCGGCAAGTGGCACTTCTGGCTGCTGGTGATCGGCTTTCACCTGACGTTCGACACCCTGCACTTCGCCGGGCTGATGGGCATGCCGCGGCGCATCTACACCTACCAAGCCGGCCGCGGTCTCGAGGCACTCAATTTGATTGCCTCGATCGGCGTCATCTTCCAAGGCGCAGCCGTGCTGTGCTTCGTCATCAATGTCTTGCGCTCGCTGCGTTCGGGCGAGCCGGCCGGCGACGACCCGTGGGACGCGTGGACGCTCGAATGGTCCACCAACTCGCCGCCGCCGGACTATAACTTCGCGACACCGCCCGAAGTCCGCAGCCGGCGGCCGCTCTGGGATCTGAAACATCCGGAGGATCCGGATTGGGAGTATGAGTAAGCGACCATGACATCCACACCGCCTCTCACGATCTCTCCAGTCGTCAGCACCTCGGCTCCCGCGCGCGGACACGTCGGCATTTTCGGCCTGATCCTGACCGAGAGCGCGTTCTTCTCGATCTTCGTGGCTGCCTATGTGTTTTACATCGGCAAGAGCGCCAGTGGACCGCAGCCACGCGACGTGCTCGCGCCGCCGATCTTCAACTCGATCTGCCTGTTGTCGAGCAGTGTGACCATCGTCTTTGCGGTGCGCGCGCTGCGTGCCGCGCAGGTCAGAACCTTTGCGCTGTGGTGGTTGGCGACGCTGATACTCGGCCTCGAATTCCTCGTCGGCACCGGACTGGAGTGGCGCGAGTTGATCTACCAGCACGGTCTGACCATCCACACAAACCTCTTCGGCACGACCTACTACTCGCTCGTCGGCCTGCACGCGACGCATGTCGTCGTCGGTCTCGTTGGGCTGGCGCTGGTGATGATTCTCACGGCTTTGGGGCACGTCAGCGAACGTCACGCGGAGCGCGCCGACGTGCTCTCGTGGTACTGGCACTTCGTTGATTCGGTGTGGGTGGTCGTGTTCCTCACCGTCTATGTGATCGGCCGCTGAGCGGGGGAGTGGCGATGGCGAGCGACGACGGACGCGAGGCACGCACCGGCAGCATCGAATTGCCGGCGCCCACGGCGTGGCCCATGATCGCCGCGCTGGGCGTGACGCTGAGCTGCGCCGGTCTGGTCACCAGCATTGCGGTGAGTCTTGTCGGCATCGTCTTGCTAGTGACGGGCTTCGTCGGTTGGTTCAGAGAAGTCCTTCCTCAGGAGCAGCACGAGGCCGTGCCCGTGGAACATCCGCCCGCTGTCGTGGTGCCGGCACGGGCGGCCCTTGCCTATCTCAAGGTCGGCGAGATGGAGCATCGGGCGCAGCTACCGCTGCAGATCTACCCGTACTCAGCGGGCGTCAAAGGTGGAATTGCCGGAGGAATGGCGATGGCCGTCCTCGCCGTCGTTCACGGCACGGCGCTCCATGGCAGCCCGTGGTACACGATCAACATCCTGGCGGCGACGGTGATGGCCAAGCTCGCCAACGCCGACGTGGCAACCTTGTCCGCGTTCAACCTGACGGCGTTCGTCGCCGCGTCCGTCATGCACGTCGTGGTCTCCGTGCTTGTCGGCCTGCTGTATGGAGTGTTGCTGCCGATGCTGCCGCGCCGTCCGGTGTTCTTTGGCGGCTTCATCGCGCCGCTGCTGTGGACGGGGTTGCTCTGGGCCTCGCTCGACGTCATCAACCCGGTCCTCGACGCGCGCATCGAGTGGCGCTGGTTCATTCTGTGCCAGATCGCCTTCGGACTGGTCGCGGGCTTCGTCGTGGCACGTCAGGAGCGCATCCATACGTTCCAGCACATGCCGTTCCTGATACGCGCCGGCATCGAGTCACCCCGCGTCGGTGAACGCCCGGAGGAATGAAAATCGGGAGAAGAGGAAACACGAAAGCACGAAAGGGCGAAAGCACGAAATAAGAGAGGATATATGGGTCAGAGGACGACTCGCTTGGCGATTAAAACGGGGGCACTGAAGTTCAGCAGAAGGCCGATGTGGAGTTGGGTGGCCTTCAAGTACGACTTCAGTTGGGCGAAGTGGATTTCCTCGAGTGCTTTGGCGGCCTTGATCTCGACAACGACGTGACCCTCGACCAACAAGTCCAGTCGATGAAGCCCTACCTCTTCCCTTTCAAACCAGATCCGCACAGCGTGCTGCCTGTCGAAGCCGATGCCGCGGTGACTGAACGCAACGGCAAGGGCGTTCTCGTAGACGCTCTCAAGAAACCCCGGCCCCAAACCCCGGTGAACTTCAACGGCGGCTTCCAAGATGCGCCACGAGATCGCCTCGAATTCATGCCCGACTCCCTTTCCCATTTCGTGCTTTCGCTATTTCGTGATTTCGTGTTAAATCCTCTATCATATGTTGTCGTCGCAATACCACTGATACTACTCGTGGGATGCGATGCGCTACCGGGGCGCCCAACCGAGGCGGACCGGCCGCTGCGGCCGGCGCAGGTCACGGACTTCGCCCGGCTCTACGGCGACAACTGTTCCGGCTGTCACGGCACCGACGGCAAGTTTGGCGCGGCGTTGGCGCTCGACAATCCCGTCTATCTGGCGCTCGCCGATGACGCTGCGCTGCGGCACGTCATCGCGCGGGGCGTTCCCGGCACGGCGGCGCCGCCGTTCGCGCGCAGCGCCGGCGGGATGCTCACGGACGCACAGATCGATGTCCTGATCACCGGCATGCGCCAGAAGTGGGCACGGCCCGAGGCGGTGACCGGCGCGGCGCTGCCACCCTACGCCGCCGATGGTGGCGGCGATGCGACGCGCGGACATGACGTCTACGCCGCCTCGTGCGCCTCCTGCCATGGACCCGACGGCGCCGGCACCGCTACCGTCGGTTCGATCGTCGACGCCTCCTATCTGGCCTTGGTGAGCGATCAAGCGCTGCGCACGCTGGTGATTGCTGGACGACCGGACCTGCACCACCCTGACTGGCGCGGCTATCCACCCGGCCAGGCGCTGACGGCGCAGCAGGTGTCCGACGTCGTCGCCTGGCTGGTGGCGCAACGCGCCAAGTTTCCTGGCCAACCATACCCGCAGCACGCAGGAGGGAACAAGGAATGAGTGCAGGCCCGCAGACCCCACCCGCGGCCGGGACCTCGAGGCGCAGCTTCCTCTTCGGACTCGGCGTGGCGCTCAACGCGTTTGCAGCGCTCCTGTTCGCGATCCCGGTTGTCGGATACCTCTTGTCCCCCATCCGACGCTTCACCTGGCTCGACTGGATACAGCTTGGTCCTTTGACCACATTCCCAGAGAACCAGACCCGACTTGCGGCCTACAAGAATCCATTCACCAAACCCTGGGACGGCGAGACGTCGAACATCCCCTGTTGGGTGCGCCGGCTCAGCGGCAATTCGTTTCAGGTGTTCGCCATCAACTGCACCCATCTCGGTTGCCCGGTGCGCTGGTTCCAGGAGTCGGAGCTGTTCATGTGCCCGTGCCATGGCGGCGCGTTCTATGCCGACGGCAGGCATGCATCCGGGCCACCGCCGCGCGGGCTGTACCAGTACGAACACAAGATCGAAAACGGCCAGCTGTGGATCAAGGCCGGCCAACTGCCGACCCTTGGGCAGCCGGAAGTGTGATGTCAAATGCAACCTGAAATGACGAAGAGAGATCACGAAAGCACGAAAGTGCGAAAGCACGGAAAAGGACGGAGACTCGGTGTGCTTCTTTTTCGTGCTTTCGAGCTTTCGAGCTTTCGTGATTCTCCGAGTTTTTTGAAAGGCGGAATTCGTCCGTGATCCGTCTCTTGAAAACGATTGGCGCGTGGCTGGACCATCGGCTGCAGCTCGGCTCGACGATCGAAGAGGTGGCGGCGCACCCGGTGCCGCGCAGCTCTGCGAGCTGGTGGTACGTCTTCGGCAGCGCCACGCTCGTCGTCTTCATGTTGCAGGTGGTCACCGGCATCTGTCTCGCCACGGTCTACACTCCGTCAGCGCAAGGAGCGTGGGAAAGCCTGCTGTACCTCAACTATCAGCAGCCGCTGGGGTGGTATCTGCGCGCGCTGCACGGCTGGGGATCGGACTTCATGGTCGCGCTGATGGCCGTGCACATGGCGCAGGTATTTTTGTTCGGCGCCTACAAATACCCGCGCGAGCTCACCTGGCTGGCCGGTATCGTGCTGCTGCTGTGTACCCTCGGCATGGCCTTCACCGGACAGATCATGCGTTTCGATCAAGATGCCTATTGGGGTCTCGGGATCGGCGCCGCGATGATGGGCCGGGCACCGGTGATCGGCTTCAAACTGGTGCATCTCTTGCTCGGCGGACCGATCATCGCGGGCGAAACCTTGTCGCGCTTCTTCGCGCTGCACGTCTTCGTGGTGCCCGGTCTGCTGATCGCTTTCGTCGGCCTGCATCTTTTCCTGGTGCTGCGACTCGGCATCAACGAGTGGCCGATGCCCGGGCGCGTCGTCCGGCGTGACCGCTACATCGAGCAGTATCACGAGCTGGTGCACGCCGACGGCGAGCCGTTCGTGCCATTCGCGGCGCAGAAGGATCTGGTCTTCGCGGGGCTGATCATCATCAGCCTCGTGGTCGTCGCGGCGGTCATGGGTCCAATCGGCCCGAACGGCCAGCCCGATCCGACCATCATCATCACCGTGCCGCGACCCGACTTTTTCTTTCTGTGGCTGTTTTCTGTCTTCGCGCTGCTACCGGCATGGACGGAAACGGTGCTGATGCTGACGGCGCCGGTGCTAGTGATCGGCGTGCTCTTCGCGTTGCCGTTCTTGTCGGGAACCGGCGAGAAGAGTTTTCGGCGCCGACCGGTGTCGGTCATCATCGTGATCCTGACCTTCCTCACCATCGGCACGCTCACCTGGCTCGGCACCTTTTCACCATGGTCGCCGCATATGGACGCGTGGAGCGGCGCGCCGACGCCGGTGGATTACGTCAAAGGCCGCTCACCGTTGGAGCTGCAGGGGGCGCTGCTGATTCAGAGCAAGCAATGTCGCAACTGCCACGCGCTGGGCGACGCCGGGGGCTTGCGCGGCCCCGCACTCGACGACGTTGCCACGCGGCTGACCGGCGACCAGCTCGTGCGGCAGATCGTCCAAGGTGGCGGCAATATGCCGGCATACGGAAAGAACCTGACGCCGCCGGAGGTTACCGCCATCGTTGCCTTCCTGGGAAGCATGCATCCGACGGGTCAGCAGCCAGCGCGCGACGCGGCGCAGGTGATGCTGGGCGTGAGCCCACCCAAATGAACAACACGAACGCACGAAAGAGCGAAAACACGAAATAGGAAAAGAGCGCTCGTATTTTTTCTTTCGTGCTTTCGTACTTTCGTGTTCTCGTGATTTCTCTTTCTTGAGGCGCACCACCCGTGAACCCCGTCACCCAAGCGGTCCTGGCTTCGTGGACCCTCCGCCCGGGAATCGTCGCCATCCTGCTGCTGATCGGCGGCGTGTACGCGCGTGGCTTCCATCATGTGTGCATCCAGATGCCGGAACGTTTCCCGCGCTGGCGGCTCGCTGCGTTCGCAGCCGGGCTTGCAACGCTGTGGCTGGCGATCGCCTCGCCCCTGGACGCGTTCAGCGGTCTCCTCCTGCAGGTGCACATGATCCAGCATCTGCTCCTGATGTTCGTCGCGCCGCCATTGCTCTTGCTCGGCGCGCCCGCACTGCCGCTTTTGCGCGGGCTGCCACGCCGATTCGCCAAGGACGGGCTCGGCCCGTTTCTCGCCTGGCCGGCGCTGCAGCGTTTCGCGCACGCGTTAACACATCCGCTGGTGGGCTGGCTGGCGCTCACGGCGGCCACGTGGGGCTGGCACATCCCGGCGGCATATCAGCTGGCGTTGCGCGCTCCGGGTTGGCACGCGCTGGAGCACGGCTGCTTCGTCGCTGCCGCGCTGCTCTTCTGGTGGCCGGTGATCCTGCCGTGGCCGAGTCGCGCCCACTGGCCGCGGTGGACGATGGTTCCATACCTGCTGCTCGCCGACGTGCAGAACACCATCTTCTCCGCTTTCTTCACCTTCTCCGATCGGCTCATCTACCCCTTCTACGCCAATGTGCCGCGCCTGGGAGGCGGCACGCCACTTGACGATCAGGTTGCCGCCGGCGCCATCATGTGGGTGCCGGCATCACTGGTCTTTCTCATTCCGGGCGCGCTGATCATGCTGCGAATGCTGTCGCCGCAGCGGGTTGTGGGGACCCCACTTCCACGCTTTCAATCTCACCCCCTTGTTCCCCCTCTCTTGGAAAGAGAGGGGGGCACCATACGTTCCGAAAGCCCCCTTTTCTTCCCAAGAGGTTGGAAGATGAGTTCGGTCCCTGCGATGCTCACTGCCCGCCTTCGCGCGCGTTCGGTTCTCGAGACGAGCGCTTTCCGCCGCACGCTCGATCTCCTCACGCTCCCCGGCATCGGTCGACTGTTCCGGTGGCCGTACTTCCGGCGCACGGCACAGGTGGTCACGCTCGGGCTGGCAGCCGCGGTAGTCACCGACGGCCTGCTGGGGCCGCAGATGAGTCCCATGAATCTTGCCGGCATCATCCCGTGGACGTACTGGCGTGGGTTCACCGTGATGGCGCTGCTGGCCGCCGGCAACCTCTTCTGTCTGGCCTGTCCATTCATGCTGCCGCGCGAGTGGGGACGCCGGCTGGGCTTCGCGCGCCACAGTTGGCCGCAGCGGCTGCGATCGAAATGGCTCGCCGTCGGGCTCTTGATCGCGTTCCTCTGGGCCTACGAGATCTTCGATCTTTGGGACAGCCCGTGGTGGACGGCATGGCTCATCCTGGCGTATTTCGCCGGCGCGTTGGTTGTGGACACGCTGTTCGCGGGTGCCAGCTTCTGCAAGTACGTCTGCCCGATCGGCCAGTTCCAGTTCATCCAGTCGATGCTGTCACCGTTCGAGGTACGGGTGCGTGCGCCGCAGGTCTGCGCCAGCTGCACCACACACGACTGCCTGCGCGGCAATCCGCATCACCGCGGCTGCGAGCTCGAGCTGTTTCTCCCGCGAAAAGTCGGCAACCTCGACTGCACGTTTTGTCTCGATTGCATCCACGCCTGCCCGCACGACAACATCGGCATCCTCACCGTGCTGCCGGGGAGCGATCTCTTGCACGACGCGCAGCGTTCGTCCTTGGGCCGGCTGTCGCGCCGCGCCGACGTCACGGCGCTCGCCCTGGTGCTCGTTTTCGGTGCCTTCACCAGCGCCGCAGCCATGGTCGCGCCGGTGACCGCATGGCAGCACGGAGTTGCGGGCCGGCTCGGGCTCGCGAGCGCGAAACCGGTCATGGGGGTCATGCTCCTGCTCGCGCTGGTCATCGCACCGCTCATGGTCACCGGTCTCGCGGTGCTGGCAGGGCGCGTGGCGGCGGTGCCCGAGGCACGAGCCGGCGAGCTCCGCCGCCGCTTCACCCTCGCGTTGATTCCACTGGGGCTCGCCATGTGGGCGGCGCATTTCCTCTTCCACCTCGTTAGCGGATTCGGAGCCGCGATACCGGTCGTCCAGCGCGTGGTCACGGATCTTGGGTCCCGCCTCACCGCCGCGCCCCGCTGGATGAGCAGCGGGTCGACGCCCGATCTCGTCGGGCTCGAGTTGCTCCTGCTCGATGCCGGGCTTCTTCTGAGCCTCTACGTCGGCTGGCGGATTGCCAGCGCCGCCGTGACGCGTGCGCGCGCGGCATTCGCGTTGGCAGCACCGTGGGCAATCATCGCCGTCGCCCTCTACCTCGGCGGAGTGTGGACGTTCCTGCAGCCGATGCAGATGCGCGGAATGATGATGCATGCAACGGCCACAACAAAATGAGCCTCACGAGAACACGAACGCGGGAAAGCACGAAATGGAAAAACTCGACTTTCTCTTTGTCGTGCTTTCGAACCTTCGTGCCTTCGTGATCCTCTGCGCCCTGACACTCGTCCTCCGGTCGGCACCGGCCTACGGTGACGGCGGAACGGTCCGCTTGATGGAAGCCTCAGGTCGTTACTTGATCACCGTTTTTACGGCTCCGCAGCCACTGCGCGTCGGACGCGCCGACGTGAGCGTTCTAGTTCAAGATCGAGAGCGCGGCGAGCCGATCCTCGACGCGGAGGTATCGTTCAAGCTCTCGTTGCCGGCCACAACGGAGGGAAGCGCCGTGGCAATCACCAGCGCGGCGACACACGCCCAGACAACGAACCAGCTCTTGTACGCAGCCGGCGTGGATCTCCCGCTGCCCGGTGACTGGGACCTGCAGGTCAACCTGCGGCACGCGGACGATACCGTCGAGCTCCGCACCAATCTGGCGGTGGCTCCGCCGGCACCACCCCTTCAAGCGATCTGGTTCTACCTGCTTATCCCACCCGCGGCGATCGGGCTCTTCGCGCTGCACCAGTGGCGTGCTCGACAGGGAGCCGATTCCCCCAGGAGAACGACTCCAAACTCCTAGCAACCTGTTCGCACTTGGAAGCGTGCAGCGACCAATCCTGTCCTGAGGCTCCCCGAAGGAAGGAGCGGGCCATAGAAGAGACGCCGGCCGCAGGCCCCGCAGGCCTTACCAGCCGCCGCCAAACGGGTCCCCTCCCCACGACTCCCATATCCCATCGTCTTCGACCACCAACGCATCCTCGTCGACCTCGGCGGCATCGTAGCTCTCATCGGCGATACGCCGCTGCTCCACCATTGCCATGTACTTCTGGTAGGCGGCCTGGTTGCCAATGTACGCACAGCCACAACCACTGGCATCGGCGTATCCGAAGTACGTCTTGCCCTGACGCTGCAGAAACTTGATTTTGCGCTGCGGCGCGGCCTGCAGCACCGCCAGCTTCTCCGGCGTCTCAGCCACCTTGATCTTGAAGCCCGCCGCCGCCAGCAACGACTCGGTTTCCTTCGCCTGCTGCCGTTTCATGTACGCGCATCCACCGCAGAGCACCACCAACCCAATCGCCGGGAGGATCAGTCCCGCCATTCGTCGCATGCTTCGCATCACACTGCGTTACGGGGCTCTGCGCTCCGAGTCAACCCGGTCGCAACCCCCGGTCGCAGGGGCCGGCGATCCAAGGCCGCCGAGAACACGAGCAATGGCCGCCTACTTGTCGTTCCTGCGGCGTCCGAGAAACACGTTTGAAGCGATGCCCAAGATCACGATAACCGCCGCGGCGATGCCGAACCACGGTAGAATCCTCCACGGGTTCACCTCGGGGTGCACGTAGTTGAGGATCCATTCGCCGGCAAATGATATCGCCAGGAGCAACAAGGCGGCAATGATCAAGGTTCCATGCTCGGGAGGCTCGTATATCGGCATGCTGAGAATTGATGCCGATCCCGCGGCAATGTCAACCGACCACGGCGCTTGACTGGAACGCGGTCCGCACCATAGAACGAGCGGTCAGTGGGCGGTAGGCTGAATCTCTTTACGTCTTTTTCTCATGTCAAAAACAGTTGCCATGCACGGTAGTCGGCCGTGGGCCATCCTCGCAATCTGGTTGCTTGCGGGATCGGCGTTTGCGGCTGCGACGCCACCAACAGAAGGGGGTTCGGAGCGCGACGGATCCTCCCGGCCACTGATCGTGGCAATTCCCGACACGCCACCGTTCAGCATCAAAGGTGCCGACGGCACGTGGTCCGGCTTGAGCGTCGAGCTATGGCGCGAGGTGGCCGAAACCCTGGGCCTGCGCTGGGAGGCTCGTGAGGTTGAATATGCGCAGATCCGCCGGCTGCTGCACGATCGCACGGTCGATCTGGCGCTCGGGGCGGTCATCATCAACGCCGATGGCGCCGCAGCGCACGATTTCTCACTGCCGTTCTATGCGAACGGGCTCGGTTTCGCCGAGCACGTGTCCACGGAACTGTCGTTGTGGACAACGTTGACGGCGATGGCCAACTCGCATCTCCTCCGTCTGATGGCCATCATTCTGGGGGCTACCGTCGTGGTTGGCGTGGTGATCACGTTGATCGAACGCCGTCACAACGCCAAGGATTTTGGCGGCCCATGGCATCAAGGAGTCGCCACCGGCGTCTGGTGGGCGGCAGTAACAATGACCACGGTGGGATACGGCGACCTGACCCCGAAGACCGCTTCTGGCCGCTCCGTGGCGCTGTTGTGGATGTTCGTCGGCCTGGTCGCCGTGGCGATCTTCACCGCGACGGTCACCTCCATCCTTACCGTCGGTTCGCTGCAGGGCGCGGTCCGCCAACAATCCGACCTGTTCCGTCTCCGCCTCGGCGTCATCAACGGCGGCGCCGGCGCGAGCTTCCTGAAACGCCGGCACGTCAACGCCACGGCATTCGACGACTATGAGCCGGCGCTCACCGCACTCGCGGGGCACCATATCGACGCGCTCGTCGCGAATTCGACCAGCCTGCGCTACCTCGTGAGCCGGCAATGGCAAGGGGTGTTGCGCGTGTCGCCCCTCGTTCTCGAGCACGTGTCGTACGCGATCGGCTTGCCGGCGGGGAGCGCGCTGCGCGAACCGATCAATCGTACGATGATGCGCATCATCGAACAGGACCGTTGGCGCGATGTGGAGGAGCAGTACCTCGGCCACTCCTAGGGCCTGCGGCCGGCCTCTTCTATGGCCCGCTCCCCCTTCGGGGAGCCTCAGGACAGGATTGGTCGCTAGGCACTGCCAAGTCCGACAGCCTGCCAGACACGGGGGCACCGTCAACCTTCGGTCTCGACCCCGATGCGGAACGCCGCATGGAACTGGCCTCCCGGCTGCACGAGCTGCAGGCCGCGACCGCTGTTCAGTGCGTTCGTCGGCGCGGTCATCGGCTCGAGCGCAATGAAGTCCTGGTCACGCGGCGCGAAGACCTGCGCATAACGGTAGCCCGCGAGCAGCTCGACGGAGATCCGCAGGCCAGGCGCCGCGATGGAGAACGATGCGGCGTCTCCCATCAGGGCAAATCCGTCATCGAAGTCCGCCGTGCCGAGCAGCGCGTCGAATCCGTTGAAGTCCGCTTCGTGACCGGTCGGAATGCCGCGTTGATCGAGCGTCAGCTGGCGCATCGCCGGCAGACGCAGCCGCCATTGTGCACGCGGCGTCCCGGGCAAGCCGAAATAGGGGTGAAAGCCGAAGCTCACCGGCACCGCGCCATCGGATCCAGCAACCAGCGTGGTCGCAATCGTCAGGCTCTTGGCCTCGATTGTCGCGCTCATCTCGAGTCGGTGGCGAAACGGGAAGATCGCCAGCAAATCGCTGCGGCTCCATTGGAGCCATGCCGAGATGCGCTCCGGTCGCGCGGCGGTCACCTCCCACGCCAGCTGCGACCACGGGATACCGTGCATCGGCAGCCCGTGCGCATCGAGGTGCAAAAGTGGCGAGGACGCATCGAGCTCGACGCGCCGTCCCGCAGCTTGATAGCGCAGTCCCGCCAGGCGATTTGCCCAGGGATGGAGGAGCGGGATGCCGGCCGTACTCCCGTGCGCCGCGGCGCCGGCGAGATCGTCGACGCGGCGCAGCAGCTCGTCGCCCCGGTAATGCAGCGAGGCACCAAGCATTCCCTGCGCCGGCAAGAATTTCGCCTGCAGATCGCCGGAGGCGAGGGTATGCGCAGAGGCACCTGCGGCCGGCGTCATTTCTAGCTCCGGCCCAGCAGTTCTTTCGCGGCCGCCGCCACGCGGTCCGGCTCGAAGCCGAAATGCCGCTGCAGCTCCTTGAGCGGCGCCGATGCGCCGAAGGTCTTCATGCCGATGATACGCCCGGTCGTACCGACGTAGCGTTCCCAGCCAAAGGTCGAGGCTTGCTCCACCGCGACCCGCGCCGTCACCGTCGGAGGCAGCACGCTGTCACGGTACTCCTGTGGCTGATGGTCGAAGATATCCCAGGACGGCATCGAGACGACGCGCGAGCGGATGCCGGCGGCCAGCAGCTGCTCATGGGCATCGACGGCGAGACTGACTTCGCTCCCCGTAGCAATGAGGATGACTTCCGGGGCGCCGCCGGGCGCATCGCCGAGCACGTAGGCGCCGCGCGCGACGCCAGCCGCCGGCGCGTACTTGCCGCGATCGAGGGTCGGCAGTGGTTGTCGCGACAGCGCCAGCACCGCCGGCTGATGGTGCAGTTGCATGACGTAGCGGTACGCCTCGACGACCTCGTTGGCGTCGCCGGGCCGTAGCGTGACCAGCCCGGGGATGGCGCGCAGCGATGCCAGCTGTTCCACCGGCTGGTGCGTCGGGCCGTCCTCGCCGTCGCCCATGGCGTCGTGCGTGAAGATGAACATGGTAGGCAGCTCCATCAACGCGGACAATCGGATGGCGGGTCGGGCGTAGTCGCTGAAAATGAAAAAGGTCGCACCGAAGGCGCGCAGCTTGGACAACGACAATCCGTTCACGGTGGCCGCCATCGCGTGCTCGCGGATACCGAAGTGCAGATTCTTTCCGCCGCGGCTGTCGATCTGAAAATCCCCCGCCCCGTCGTAGGTCAGCGTGGTTTTGTTCGACGGGCCAAGATCCGCCGAACCGCCGAGGAACCACGGAATATTCTGCGCGAGCACGTTCAACACCTTGGCCGAGGCGTCACGCCCGGCAATACCTTTCGGGTCGGCGGGAAAGACAGGAAGGTTACGGTCCCACCCACTCGGCAGCTCGCGGCGTTGCATGAGATCGATCTCGGCAGCCAGATCGGAGTATTTGCTTCGATACTTTCCAAAGAGGTCCGTCCACTGCTGGTGCGCCTGCGCGCCACGCGCGCCCACCCCGGCCGCAAAGTGCTCGTAGACACCGTCGGGCACGAGGAACTGCGCGTCCTCGGGCCAACCGTAGGCGCGTTTGGTCAGGCGGCACTCTTCCTCGCCGAGTGGTTCGCCGTGCGCAGCGGCCGTGTCCTGCTTGCCGGGAGAGCCATACCCGATGTGGCTGTCCAACACGATGAACGTCGGACGATCCTTCGTTTTGCGGAAAATCGCGAGGGCGTGCTCGATGCGTTCGATGTCGTTGGCGTCGCCGACGCGCAACACGTTCCAGCCGTAGGCGAGGAAACGGGTTTCGACATCCTCGGTAAAGGCGATGCGGGTGCTGCCCTCGATGGTGATATGGTTGTTGTCATATACCCAACAAAGGTTGTCGAGACCCCAGTGGCCGGCCAGCGACGCCGCTTCCGAGGCGACGCCTTCCATCAGGCAGCCATCGCCGCACACGGCGTAGATATTGTAGTCGAAGACGTCGAAGCCGGGCCTATTGTATCGGTTTGCGAGCCATTTCTGCGCGATGCCCATGCCCACACTGGTGGCCACGCCCTGTCCGAGCGGCCCAGTGGTGGCCTCGACACCCGAGACCCAGTGATATTCCGGATGGCCGGGAGCCTTGCTCGCGAGTTGACGGAAGTGACGAATATCGTCGAGCGTCACCGAGGGTTGCCCCAGGCGCTCGTAGGCGGCATTGACCGCCTGGGTTTTTGTGAGATGGAGCACCGACCACAGCAGCATCGAGGCGTGGCCGTTCGAGAGCACGAAGCGATCGCGGTTCGGCCAGATCGGGTCTTGGGGATCGAAGCGCATGACCCGGTTCCAGATCGTGTACACCAGCGGCGCCAGGGCCATCGGCGTGCCGGGATGTCCGGACTTCGCCTGCTGCACCGCGTCGATCGAGAGAGTGCGGATCGTATTGATTGCTGTTTGGACGATCGGATCGTCTGCCATGGGTCTCTCCTTCCCGAGTGCAGCCAGTATAGTCCGTCACGTCAAAGATCGCCGCCTGAATCGACGACTGGCTCTCCGTTCACGACTCACTCCGCCCGCCTTATCAGCCTGATCGGACTTGGCAGCACCTAGCGATCAGCGGTCGCGGTCCATAGAAAATACGCCGGCCGCAGGCCCTAGCAGCCTGTCGGACTTGGCAGTGTCCAGCGACCAATCCTGTCCTGAGGCCTCCCGAAGGGGGGAGCGGTCCATAGAAAATACGCCGGCCGCAGGCCCTAGCGCAGCGCCACCAGGCCAACCAGCGCGCCCCCAAGCACCAGAAGAGCTGGATTGATCCGGCTGCGCAGCAGGATGGCGAACACAACCAACATGAGGGTGACCGTTACCACACCGGTCACCGCGCCTTTGGCGATCGTGAGACAGCCAGCGAGCAGCAAGCCGATGGAAACCGGAGCGAGGCCGCGCTGGATCGACGAGCGCCAGGGCCATTTCTCAAGCCTGATCCACAGGCGTCCGCTGGCAAAGGCGAGCAGCGCGGTGGGAAGAAAGAAGGCCAACAAGACCGCGATGGCCCCACCCAACCCGGCAGCCCATTGTCCGATCGACACGATCATCATCATGTTGGGACCGGGCGCCATCTGCCCGACGCTGTACAGGTGGATGAGCTGGTTGAAGGTGAGCCAGTGATGCACGTTGACGGTGAGCGTCTCGAGCTCCGGGAAAGCGGCCATCCCGCCACCGACCGTCAGCAGAGAGAGATAGGCGAACACCCGAATGAGCGCGGGAATTTGATTCATTGGCTGAGACCTTTCCCGTTACCGTCGTGGCGCGGCCGGTGCCACACGATCGCCAGCGCCCCAACGCCGAGCAGCACGAGGGGAACGGAGAGATGAAACTTGTCGACGCCGATGACCGCCAGTGCCACGAAGACCAGGTCAAAGAGGCCGTCCAGAGACTTACGGCCAAGCTGCACGGTAGTCGCCAGGATGAGGCCGACCGCCGCCGCCGCGACGCCATGCAGCATGGCGGTCACCAAGGGACGGTCGCCATGTTCGTGGTACAGCATGCCGACAACGTACATGAGCAGCGCACCCGGCAGACAAATGGCACATATGGCCGCAATGGCTCCGGGAGCGCCCCGCAAGCGGTCCCCCACGAGCACCGCCATGTTCGTCGCGTTCAAACCGGGAAGCGTCTGGCTGATGGACAGCAGCTCGACGAAGGTCTTGTCGTCCACCCAGCGGTGCTTACCGACGAGGCTGGCGCGCAGGTAGGCTACAACTCCACCACCAAAACTGGTCGCCCCGATCATCAGGAAGGCGCCAAAGATCTGGGCGATCGTGACGTCCTTCGGTGCGGTCCAGGGCTCGGTTACAACGGCGTCACTCATGGCTCTTTGGTGGGTTGCCTCTGAGGCGATACACGGCGCCGGTCTTGGTCGTGCCCAGGGATACCCAGTCACTGGCGATGTGCTGCAGCGAGCAGAAGAACTCCTCGCAGCGTTTCATGGCTTTGTCATGCAGGTCGTTACGGCGCTGAAATTTGCATTGGAAGGCAAACTCGCCGACGAGCTGCTTCTCATCGCCGCGGGTGCGCCACACGGAGGCGTTGGCCTTCGCCTCGACACCCTTGCCGAAGTCCAACGTCCCGAGATCCTGCAATACCTCTTCCACCGCGGTGTGATTCACCAGCCCGATCTGCTCGGTGGGTGAGGTCTTCAACGCGTGCAGTGCGGGAAAGACGTGCAAGACGGTACCCATCGACGTGCGATCCTTCTCGTGCACCGCGCTCAGGGGGAATTCCGCATTGTGGGAGAACAACAAGCGGACGCCGCCGATCTTGTCCTTCAGCGGCAGCGCCTCCGCCTTGAACTTGATCCGGAAGTCGCCGGCGATGTTCGGCCGCACGTCGCACTGCGCCGCCGTCTGTAGATCCGGGTGGCGAAACTTGAAGACGATCTCCGGATCACCGACGAGGAAGCCGTCTTCGTAGGTGATGCGCCGACGCAAGATGAACGCATTGTTGTAGAGGCGGAAGTCTGCCGTATCCAGAAAGAGCACCTCGCGGATTTGCGGCCGCAACCCCTCGACCTCCTGCGTGGAGAAGCCGACCTCGGTCTTATCCGCCGCGTGCCGCACGAGCTTGCCGAAATCACGAAAACTCTGCACCGACGTGAAGCGCTCGCCCTTGAGGATGATCTTCGACTCGAGGTAGTGGACCTCATCGAGCGGATGGCCGTCGCTGTATTTCCCCGGCTTGAGGTCGGCAACTCGTTTTTCCTCCAAATCGTCCATCGACAATTGTGTTCCTCCAGCACCCGTCCTTGCACGAACGCGTCACAGTAACAACCGGCTTCTCCGGCAATCCGCCGCTGGCGAGAGCTCAATACTCGCCTCGCGTCTCAAGACTTCTCGTCTCTCGCATCCCGTTGCACTTGGAAGTACGCAGCGACCAACGGGGAACGGGCCATAGAAAGGATACGGACCGCGGGTCTATTTTCGCAGCAAGCTCGCCGCGGCACGATCGGCCAGGACCAGGCATCGCGGTGCCGCGCGCAGCGCCAGTGCGGCGGGGATTTGAGAGCCCGGATCCTCGATGGTCTCACGAATGGCCGCCGCCTTCGACTCGCCAAAACCGGCAATACAGATCGTTCGCGCCAGCTCCAGCGGCAGCATGGTGAAGGTGAGCCGCTGCGGCGGCGGCTTGGGCGAGTCAAAGATTGCGGCGACGCGGCGGGTGCGTTCACGCAGGAGCGGGTGGCCGGGAAAAAGAGAACACACGTGGCCTTCCGGCCCCAGGCCCAGAACCACCCAATCCATTCGCGGTGGATCGCCGAGCGCCCGCACCATCTCGCTTTCGTACGCCCGTGCCGCCGCGTCGAGGTCGCCGCCCTCGCCGACGATGCGGTGCACGCGCCGCGGATCGGCACCCACCACATCGAGCAAGAGACGCTTGGCCAGGCCGTAGTTCGACTCCGGGTCATCCGGCCCGACGGCGCGCTCATCGCCCCAGAAGAATTCGACCTTGTCCCAGGCCAGCGGCGCCCGCGCCAGCACCGGGAAAAAGGTCTCCGCAACCGAGCCGCCCGGCAACGCGCAGGAGAACTGCCCGCGCGCGGCGATCGCCGCCGCCGCGTCCGCCACGAGACGATCCGCGAATACACGCGCCAACGCCGCGGATGTATCGATCACGATTTCCGGCTTCATGCTCATCTCAGCCCTTCGAGACGACTCACGCAAAGGCGCCAAGCCGCAAAGAAGAACGTCCCGGCTCCAAGAACCGTTTGCTTCGACATTCCACCTCCGAATCCCTCATAGGATTCATTTTTGCGCCTCTTCCTTTGCGCCTTCGCGGCTTGGCGCGAAACATTCTTGTCTTGCATTGCATTGCGGCTCGCTACTTCCCGAGTTGCGAAAGCGCAAAATGCAGCGGGGCGCTGGAGATCTTGATCAGGCCTTCCATTGGCTTGTTCATTTCCAAGATCAGAAAGATAGAGCTGGAAACCGCGACCGCACACAGCAGCAGGGTCGCGACCACCGTCGCGTTGCGCGGCGCAAACAAGCCGAAGCTGCCGAACAGGACACTCAGCCAGAGGACGAGCACCACCAGAAACGGGAACGGCAGCGGGCTACTTTCCTGCGTGAACATCAGCCAACGCATCGCCAGCATGTCACCGCCAAGCTGTACCGCCTGTGCCTGCAGATCATGCTGATCATCGCCTTGTGGCACCAGCGCGCGGATCTTGTGGATGAACCCCTCGGCTACCGGTGTCATCACGGACGCGTCGACTTTCTTGGGCGTCTCGCTCTCTTCCGGCCAGGTCATCTGGATCCGGTTGGTGATCATCTGTCGTAGCCCGTCGCGAAGGGCATTGGTCTCAGGCCCATAATGGGCAAGCACCCGGTCGAGCTGAATGACCTTGGCCGCCGCCTGCTGGAGCTCGCTGGTCTGCGTGTCGAACTCAGCCTTCGCCGAGGCTGTGAGCAAGCCGAGGACCAGCGCGGCCATCGTGGCGATCAGCCCCATCGCCAGCTTCACGACGTCTTTTGAATCCTGGTTCAGGTGGTGCACCGGCAGCTTGGTGCGCACGAACATACCGAGCAGCGCGCTGCCGAACACGCAGGCGAAGACGATCGAAGCAATCGACACCGAGCTCACACCGCCCTCCAATCGGCGAAGGTCTCCATCGTTGGGTTGCACCACCCGTCGGCGGGTGTCACGCGCTCGACCTCGCTGGGGCCCCAGGTGCCGGGCTCGTATTCGTACACCGGGGTGCCTGCTTTGAGGATCGGATCGACGATACGCCAGGCTTCCTCCACATAGTCTTCGCGGGCAAACAAGGTCGCATCGCCCTCCATGGCATCGCCGAGCACGCGCTCATAGGCATCCATCTCCTCGGCTCCGGGGTGGCGGCTGGCCAGCAGCTCGGTCTGCACGCCGACCATCTTGTCCTCGGGATCCATCACCGTGAGGCCGAACGCGCCAGTGATGTCGGGACTGATGCGAAAGCGAAAGTAGTTCGGCGCGGAGACGCCGGTCGGGAAAACCATTGGCGGCCGGCGCAGGCGCACCAGGATCTCCGTGCACGTCACCGGCAGCGATTTACCGGCGCGGATGTAGAACGGCACCCCCTGCCAACGCCACGAATTCACATCCAGTCGCAGCGCGGCAAAGGTTTCGACTTTCGAGTCCGGCGCCACCCCATGCTCGTTGCGGTAGCCGCGGAATTGCCCGCGCACCAGGTTCTTGGCCTCCAGCGGTGGGATGGCCTTCAAGACTTTCACCTTTTCGTCGCGTAGCGATTCACTGTCGGTGCGCACCGGCGGCTCCATCGCCAGATTGGCCATGACTTGGAACAGATGATTCTGGACCACGTCGCGGATAGTCCCCGTCTCATCATAGAAGGCGCCACGGCCTTGCACGCCGAAATTCTCCGCCATGGTGATCTGCACGCTGTCGACGTGATTGCGGTGCCAAAACGATTCCAGTAGCGCATTCTCGAAGCGAAAAAACACCATGTTGTGCACCGGACGTTTACCGAGGTAGTGATCGATGCGGAAGATCGACGTCTCGTCGAAGGCGCTCAGCAGAATCTGGTTGAGCTTGCGCGCGGAGGCAAGGTCGGTCCCGAACGGCTTCTCGACAATGACCCGCGCGTTCTTCGCGCAGCCTACGTTCGCCAACTGTTCCACGACCAGCCCGAACAGCACCGGCGGGATGGCGAGATAATGCGCCGGGCATTGCGCCGCGCCGAGCTCTTTGCGCAGCGACTGGTAGGTGGTCGCGTCATTGTAGTCACCGTCAACGTAACGCAGCAAACCAGACAGCTTCTCGAACGCCGCGGGATCCAGGCCGCCGTGCTTTTCGAGACTGTCCTTCGCCCGGGCCTTGAGCTGATCGAGATTCCACCCCGCCTTGGCCACGCCGATGACGGGCACGTCCAGGTGGCCACGTTTCACCAGTGCCTGCAGCGACGGAAAAATTTTCTTGTACGCCAGATCGCCCGTGGCGCCGAAGAAGACCAGGGCGTCGGAATGCGCCGCACTCATCGTAGGCTCTCCTCTCGCGGCTACTTGCCGGACGGCTTTTCCAAGTGTCCGCCGAACTGAAAGCGCATGGCCGACAGCAGCTTGTCCTGGAAATCCGCCTCTCCGCGGGAGCTGAAGCGCTGGTAGAGCGCGGTGGAGAGCACCGGCACCGGTACCGCTTCGTCAATGGCGGCTTTGATCGTCCACCGGCCCTCACCCGAATCCGAGACCTGTCCGGCGAATTTCGAGAGGGCGGGATCTTCGGCCAACGAGGCCGCCGTCAGATCCAGCAACCAGGAGGCAATGACGCTGCCGCGCCGCCACACCTCGGCAATGTCGCGCAGATCGAGATCGTACTGGTAGTGCTCAGGATCGCGCAGGGGCGTCGTCTCGGCGTCAATCGCGTGTTCCTGCTTGCCGACGTTGGCGTCGCGCAGGATGCCGAGCCCTTCGGCGTAGGCGGCCATGACACCATACTCGATCCCGTTGTGGACCATCTTGACGAAGTGCCCCGCACCGTTGGGGCCGCAGTGCAAATACCCCTGCTCCGCCGTGCCCTTGATCTTCTCGCGCCCCGGCGTACGTGGAATATCACCGACCCCCGGCGCCAGCGTCTTGAAGATGGGATCGAGATGCTTGACCACCGCCGGCTCGCCGCCGATCATCATGCAGTAGCCGCGCTCCAAACCCCAGACACCGCCACTCGTTCCAACGTCCACATAGTGGATGCGGCGCGGCGCCAGCTCCTTGGCGCGGCGGATGTCGTCGACGTAGTACGAATTGCCGCCGTCGATGAGAATGTCGTCGGCGTCGAGATGCGGCAGGATGTCGGCAATCGTCTTGTCGACCACGGCCGCCGGAACCATGAGCCATACGGCGCGCGGCTTCTTCAACTTCTTCACCAGGTCCGCCAGCGACGCGCCGCCAACGGCCTTTTCCTTGGCGAGCTCCTTCACCGCCTTCGGCGACATGTCGAAGACCACGCACTCATGGCCGCCCTTGATGAGGCGCCGCACCATGTTCGCACCCATTCGTCCCAGACCCACCATTCCTAGTTGCATGAGCGTTACTCCTTTCAGATTGTGCAGGCGTGTCGGCTACGGCTTGACGCTGTCACGCAGGCGAGCCATCGCCGCCGCGATCCCGTCCTTGTCACCGAAGATCGCCGAACCTGCCACCAGTACGTTGGCTCCCGCGGCGACCGCCAGCGGCGCCGTTACCGCATCGATTCCGCCATCCACCTCGAGGTCACACGCCGGCTTGATCGCATCGATCATCTGGCGGACGCGGCCGATCTTCGGCAGCGTGGTGTGGATGAAATGCTGATTGCCAAAGCCCGGATTGACCGTCATGACCAACACCTGATCCACGTCTGGCAGGATCTCTTCCAACAGCGCCGCGGGGGTTGCCGGATTGATGACCAGGCCGGCGCGTTTGCCGAGCGTCTTGATGCGCTGCACCGTGCGATGCAAGTTGGCGTTGCCTTCCCAGTGGACGAGCAACGAGTCGGAGCCCGCCTTGACGAAGTCGTCGAGGAAGAAGTCCGGGTCGGAAATCATCAGGTGCGTTTCAAGCGGCAGACGCGTCACCGGCCGCAACGACTTGACGATCGGCGCGCCCATCGAAATGTTGGGCACGAAGTGCCCGTCCATGACGTCGACATGAATCCGATCCGCCCCGGCGCGCTCGGCTGCGGCCACCTGCTCGCCCAGACGGGCAAAGTCCGCCGCGAGAATCGATGGCGCAAGCTTGATATCCATCAGTGTGGCACCCGCATGTCGAACGAACCGGGGCCACGCCTCATGACGCCGCCTGCTTGCGGCTGCGGTAGCGACGGATCAGCGTGTTCGTCGAGCTGTCGTGCCCAAGCGTGGGTGCGGCGTCGCTCTCGAGCTCCGGGATGATGCGTTGCGCCAGGACTTTTCCCAGCTCCACGCCCCACTGATCGAACGAGTCGATGCGCCAGAGGGCCCCCTGAGTGAAGACGCTGTGCTCGTAGAGCGCAATCAGCTTACCGAGCGTCTGCGGCGTGAGACGGTCGGCGAGAATGGTATTCGACGGCCGGTTCCCCTCGAACACCCGGTGCGGCACGAGCCACGCCGGTGTGCCCTCGGCCTTGACCTGTTCCGCCGTCTTGCCAAACGCCAGCGCCTCGGTCTGCGCGAAGACGTTGGCCAGGAGCATGTCATGATGGCGGCCAAGCGGGTTGAGCGCCTGCGCGAAGGCGAGGAAGTCGCAGGGGATGAGATGCGTCCCCTGATGGATCAGCTGGTAGAAGGAGTGCTGGCCGTTGGTACCCGGTTCACCCCAGTAGATCGGGCCGGTGTCGTAGTTCACCGCCTTGCCTTCGAGCGTGACGTGTTTGCCGTTGCTCTCCATCGTCAGCTGCTGCAGATAGGCCGGGAAGCGCTTGAGGTATTGTTCGTAGGGTAGAACGGCAACGGTCTGTGCCCCGAAGAAATCGTTGTACCAGACCGCCAACAATCCCATGAGCACCGGTAGATTGTGCGCGAACGGCGCGGTGCGGAAATGCTCATCCATTTCATGGAAGCCGTCCAGCATGGCGCGAAAGCTGTCTGGGCCGACGGCCAGCATGGTCGAGAGGCCGATCGCCGAGTCCATCGAGTAGCGGCCGCCCACCCAGTCCCAAAAGCCAAACATGTTGGCGGTGTCGATACCGAACTCCGACACCTTTGCGGCATTGGTCGACACCGCAACGAAATGCTTGGCCACCGCCTGCACATCACCGCCGAGGCCCTTGAGCGACCAGTCACGCGCGCTGTGGGCGTTGGTCATCGTCTCGCGGGTCGTGAAGGTCTTCGAAGAGATGATGAACAGGGTCTCCGCCGGATCGAGGTCGCGCGTCGCTTCGACGAAATCGGTGCCGTCGACATTGGAGACGAAACGGAAGGTCATCGACCGTTCGCTGTACTGCTTGAGAGCCTCGTAGGCCATCACCGGCCCGAGGTCGGAACCGCCGATGCCGATGTTGATGACGTTGCGAATGGCTTTGCCCGTGTGGCCCTTCCAGGCACCGCTGCGCACACGGTTGGCGAAGTCGGCCATCTTGTCGAGCACGGCGTGCACCTGGGGCACGACGTTCTCGCCATCCACGACGATCGACGCGGTGCGCGGTGCCCGCAGCGCGACATGCAAGACCGCGCGTTTTTCCGAGACGTTGATCTTCTCGCCGCGGAACATGGCCTCGATGCGCGCTCGCAGCCCGGACTGGTCGGCCAGTTGGAGCAGCAGCGTGAGCGTCTCGTCGGTGATGCGGTTCTTGGAGTAGTCCAGGTACAGACCGACGGCTTCCGCCGTCAGGCGCTCGCCGCGCTGCGGATCACCGGCGAAGAGATCGCGGAGGTGCGACTTGCGAAGCACTTTCTGGTGAGCGGCCAACGCCTTCCAAGCGGGGCGTTTCTTGAGCGGAGCGACGGTTGACTTCATGCGGCTGTCCCTCCGGCGGCCGGCGCACTGGTCGGCCGCGCAGGTTTGCGGCGCATCGCACGGGGTTTGACGCGCGCGGGGCGCGGAAGGCGCCCGTCCTTTTCCCACAACCGGAACCCGCCGATGAAGGCATTGGCATTGTTTCCCGGACGGCAGTGTGGCGGCAAGGTTTTCAATTTCTTGACGTTGCCGCCGCCCAGAACCACATCCTCCGGCTCGAGCGCGGCGACCAGGCACGCCACGACGTCGGCGACGGAACGCCGCCACTTCTTCTTGCCGTGCTTCCGCAGGCCCCGCAGACCAACATAGTCTTCGTACGTGCCGTTCCTGTAGCGCAGATGAGCCAGCTCCATTGGCTCGATGACGCCGTCCACAATCATCGTCGTTCCCAGACCGGTGCCCAGGCCCAGGAAGAGCATCCTGCCGCTCTTGTAACTCCCGAGCGCTTGCATGGCGGCGTCGTTGACGAGCTTCACGGGACAGCCAAACGCGGACGCGAAATCGAACCCGATCCACCCACGTCCGAGGTTGTGGGGCTCGCTCACCAGGTGTCCGCGAAGCACCGGCCCGGGGAAGCCGATCGACACGACGTCATACGTCCACCCCTGCGCCAGCTTTTTGACCGCACTGACCATGCGTCGGGGCGTCAGGGTCGGCCCGGAGGGAACCTTACGCGGCGCGTCCTGTCCGGTCGCGAGGATCTTGAGATTCGTTCCCCCGACATCCACCACCAGCACCTTCATGCGTATTCCTCCAACTCTGTTGGCACGCCAAGCCTCACTTCGACGCGCTCCGGAATTCCTCAACTGGCTTTCTTGAGCGCGTCGCTCTTCGACGCGATCACGCCCATCAGATCGTTCCAGGACTTGACGAACGACTTGGCGCCGTCTTCCTGCAGCTGCGCCGCCAAGGCATCGACGTCGATGCCCGCTTTGGCGAACCGCGCCAGAACTTCCTCGCCATCGCCGCCGTCGGCCGGCATGATCGAGCCGAGCTCCGTGTGTTCCGCCAGGGCCTTCAGTGTGCCTTCAGGCATGGTGTTCACGGTGAACGGCGCGGCCAGCGCTTTGATGTACAGCACGTCGGAGGCCTGCGGGTCCTTGGTTCCGGTGCTCGCCCACAGCAGGCGTTGCGGGTGAGCGCCGGCGTTGTAGATGCGTTGCCAACGCGGTGAGGTCAGCAGCTGACGCGCGGCGCGGTACGTCCGCTTGGCGATGGCAATGCCGAGGTGATTGCGCAGCTCCTCGGGCACCTTCTTCGCGACCGCGGCGTCCCAGCGACTGATGAATACCGAGGCGACGGAGCCGACGGACGGATTGAGGCCGGCCTCCATGCGCCGCTCGATGCCGCGCAAGAACGCCTCGGCGGCCGCCACGTATTGATCGCGCGAGAACAGGAGGGTGACGTTGATCGGCACACCGGCGAAGATCGCCTCCTCGATGGCCGGGAGACCTTCCTTGGTGCCCGGGATTTTGATGAACAGATTCGGGCGACCGGCGCGGGCGAACAGCTCCTTGGCCGCGGCCAGCGTACTGGCCGTATCGTAGGCCAGCAACGGCGACACCTCGAGTGACACCCAGCCGTCGACGCCATTCGTCCGGTCGTGGACGGGCCGAAACAGATCGGCGGCCCGGGTCAGGTCGTCGAGGGCGAGATCGAAGAACAGCGCCTCGCCGGATTTGCCCTTCGCCAAGTCGTCGCGGATCGCCGCGTCGTAAGCCGTACTGCCTTTGATCGCCTGGTCGAAGATCGTCGGGTTCGACGTCAGCCCGGTCACTGACAGCTGGTCGATGTACCGCTTCAGCGTCCCGCTATCCAGCAGGTCGCGAGTGATGTTGTCGAGCCAGAGACTCTGGCCCAGGTTGTGGAGCAGCTCGGTTGCTTTCATCGTTTCACCTCCGTTGTCAATTCTCAGCGTCGCCTCACGGCCCTCACCCTAACCCGGCAGAGCCGTAAAGAAACAGGAAAGGAAATGGAAAACCGAGAATGGAAAACTGGGAATTCAAAAACGACAAATGGAACGCGAATCCCATTGGCCCGTTCTCCATTCTCGGTTCCCCGTTCCCGGCTTTCCATTTTCTATCCGTCCTGCTCACCCCAGTGCGTTGTTTACCATCCCCTGGGCTTCGCTGACCAGCGCCTCCAGATGGGCCTGGTCTTTGAAGCTCTCCGCGTAGATCTTGTAGATGTTTTCCGTACCCGACGGCCGCGCCGCAAACCACCCGGTGGCAGTCACGACCTTCAAACCGCCGATGGGGGCGTTGTTCCCCGGCGCACGCGTCAGCTTGGCGGTGATGGGTTCGCCCGCGAGCTTCGATTCCTTGACGGCCTCCGGCGACAGCTTCCCCAGCTTCGCCTTTTGCTCCGGCGTCGCGGCCGCGTCGATACGCGTGTAGTAGGGCGTGCCGAACTCCGCCGTGAGCGCGCGGTAGTGCTCGCCCGGGTCCTTGCCGGTGCGCGCGGTGATCTCGGCGGCCAGGAGGTCCATGATCGGACCGTCCTTGTCGGTCGTCCACACGCTGCCATCGTGGCGCAGGAAGCTGGCTCCGGCACTCTCCTCGCCACCGAAGCAACACGAACCATCGAACAGCCCGGGAGCGAACCACTTGAAGCCCACCGGCACTTCCGACAAGCGGCGGCCGAGCTTCTTCACTACACGATCGATCATGCTGCTACTCACCAGCGTCTTGCCGACCACGGCTTGCGCCGACCACCGCGGCCGGTGCGTGAGCAGATAGCCGATCGCCACGGCGAGGTAGTGGTTGGGGTTCATCAGGCCGGCGGCCGGCGTCACGATGCCGTGCCGGTCCGAGTCGGGGTCGTTGGCGAAGGCGACCTGGTAGCGATCCTTGAGGCCGACCAGCCGCGCCATCGCATAGGGGCTGGAGCAGTCCATGCGGATCTTCCCATCGTGATCGACGGTCATGAACGAGAAGGTCGGATCGATCGTCGGATTGACAATGGCGATGTCCAGCCCGTAGGTGGCGTTGATCGGCTCCCAATACGGCCGGGCCGCACCGCCAAGCGGGTCCACCGCCAGCTTGAGACCCGCCGCGCGGATGGCGTCCATGTCTACGACGTTGCGCAGGTCGCGGACGTACGGCAGCACGAAGTCTTGCTGGCGCGTGGTCGCCGCCTGCATCGCCGCAGCGGTCGCTACACGCTGCACGCCGGCGTTGCCGCCGCGCAGGAGATCATTGGCGCGGTCCTGTATCCAGCCAGTGACGTCGGTATCGGCAGGGCCACCATTGGTCGGGTTGTACTTGAAACCGCCGTCCTCCGGCGGGTTGTGCGACGGCGTGACCACGATGCCATCCGCGAGGTGTTCCTGGCGTCCACGGTTGTAGGTCAAGATGGCCCACGAGATCACCGGTGTCGGCGTCACGCCATCGTCTTGCTGGATGATCGTCTCCACCTGGTTGGCCGCCAGCACCTCGAGCGCGGTGCGTTGCGCCGGGCCGGACACTCCGTGCGTGTCCTTGCCCATGTAGAGTGGGCCGTCCGTCCCCTGGCCGCGGCGGTAGTCGCAGATGGCCTGCGTGATGGCCAGGATGTGGGCTTCGGTGAATGAGCCGTGCAGCGGCGAGCCGCGGTGCCCGCTCGTGCCGAAGCTCACCAACTGGTTCGGATCGCTCAGCTCGGGACGGCGCGCGTAATACTCGCGCTCGAGCCGGGAGACATCCACCAGCATTTCTTTGGGAGCGGGCTTACCTGCCAGTGGTGAAAGCGCCATCCGTCTTGCTCCGTTCCATCAGAAGACTCCACAGCCGAAATCCGAGAGGATCACGAAAGCACGAAATCCCGAAAGCACGAAATGAGGAAAGAGCCCGCTTCTCCTTTTCGTGCTTTCGCCCTTTCGTGTTTTCGTGATTCTCTTCGAATTTTGAAAATGTTCCTACACCACGGGACATGCCTGTATCTCCCAGATCTCCCGCGCGTACTCCGCGATCGTCCGATCGCTGGAGAACTGTCCGGAGCCGGCCACATTCAATATCCCTTTGCGCGACCATGCGTCGGGGTGGGCATACAGCTCGACCAGTTTCCGGTCGGCCTCGAGATACGCCCGGAGATCCGCCAGGTGCATGTAGTGGTCGCCCTGGGTGAGGAGCGTATCGCGCAGCGGCGCAAACACGCCCGGCTCATTGCGGCTGAAGTGATCGGTGAAGATCAGGTCCAGCGCCGCGCGCGTCTCCGGCTCGTGGTCGTAGTGCCATTGCGGGCTGTACCACCCGCGGCTACCGGCCACCTGCTCCGCGGTCAGACCGAAGAGGAAGAAGTTCTCCTCGCCCGCGGCTTGCGCCATCTCGATGGTGGCACCGTCGCGCGTACCGATGGTGAGCGCGCCGTTCATCATGAACTTCATATTGCTCGTGCCGCTGGCTTCGTAGCCGGCGGTGGAGATCTGGTTGGAAACGTCGCTGGCGGGAATCAGGCGCTCGGCCAGCGAGACACAATACTCCGGCAGGAATACGACCTTCAGTCGGCCACGCACGACCGGGTCGCCATCGATGGTGCCGGCCAGATTGTTGATGAGCTTGATGATCAGCTTCGCCAGGTGGTACGCCGGCGCGGCTTTGCCCGAGAAGAAGAAGGTTCGCGGTTCCAGCGTCAGTCCCGGGTTCTCCCGCAGGCGGTTGTAGAGCACGATGATGCGCAATGCATTCAGCAGTTGCCGTTTGTATTCGTGGATGCGCTTGACCTGGCAATCATACATGCTGTCCGGGTCCACGATCTCGCCGGACGTCGATCGCAGCCACTCGGCAAACCGTACCTTCGCGGCGCGGGCCGCCTGGCGAAAACTTTCTCGAAAGGCCGCGTCATCCGCGAGCGGTTTGAGCCGGCTCAACTGGCTGAGGTCGCTGATCCACCCGTCGCCGATGGCGCCGGTGATCGCGCCAGCGAGTGCTGGATTGGCGAGCAACAGCCAGCGGCGTGGCGTGACGCCGTTCGTCTTGTTGCTGAAGCGCTCGGGGAACATCTCGGCGAGGTCCTTGACCGTCGTCGTGCGCAACAGCTGCGAGTGAATCGCGGCCACGCCGTTGGTGCTGTGCGAGCCGACGATCGCCAGATTGGCCATGCGCACCTCGCGCTCCGGGCTCTCCTCGATGAGGCTGATACGCGCCACCCGGCCTGCATCACCAGGGAAACGCCGCCGCACCGCGTCGAGCAGGCGGCGATTGATCTCGTAGATGATTTCGAGGTGGCGCGGCAGCAACGTGGCGAACCACTCCACCGGCCATTTCTCTAGCGCCTCGGGCAGCAACGTGTGATTCGTATACGCCAGCGTCCGCTGCGTCAGGTCCCAGGCCTCATCCCATCCCAGGTGCGCATCGTCGAGCAGGATGCGCATCAACTCCGGCACGGCCATCGTGGGGTGCGTGTCGTTCAGCTGGATCGCCACCTTCTCGGGCAGCGTCCGCCAATCGGCATTGCTGCGCCGGAAGCGCCGCACCAGATCGGCGAGCGCGCAGGCGACCAGGAAATACTCCTGTACGAAGCGCAGCCCTTGCCCGCGGATCGTCGAGTCATCCGGATAGAGGACCCGGGTCAGCGATTCGGCGGCGAGCGTCTCCGCCAGCGCGCCGACGAAATGGCCGCTGCTGAAGGCCTGGAAGTCGAAGTAGTCCGGCGCGGTCGCGGTCCAGAGACGCAGCGTGTTGATCGTCTTGCCGCCGTACCCCACCACCGGCCGATCGTAGGGGACGCCGATCAAGCTCGACGGGCGGCCGACAATGGTCCGCAAGGTCCCCTCGCGCGACTCGAACGAGCAGTTGAGCTTGACCTCCACCTTCTCGTGCGGCCGGGCGACCTCCCACGGATCGGGGTAGCGCAGCCAATTGTCGGGCTGCTCGAGCTGCCACCCATCCTTGATGGTCTGTTTGAAGATGCCGTATTCGTAGCGCAAGCCATACCCCATGGCCGGGAGCTGCATGGTCGCCATCGAGTCCAGGAAGCAGGCGGCTAAACGCCCGAGCCCGCCGTTCCCCAGCCCCGCGTCGGGCTCCTTCTCGAGCAGGGCGAGCCAATCGAGATTCTTCTCCTTGATGATGTGTTGCACCAGCGGATCGAGCAGCAGGTTAGTCACGTTGTTGGCCAGCGAACGGCCGATCAGGAATTCCATCGAGAGGTAGTACACGCGCTTGGGATTCACTCGTGCGTAGGTGTCCTCGGTGCGCAGCCAGCGCTGCGACAGGACATCGCGGGCCGAGCGGGCGACCGCCTCAAAACGATCGCGCGGGGTGGCGGCCGCCACGTCGACGACGGTGTCGAAGGTCAGATGGCGTTCGTAGAGCGCGTTGTTGCTACCAGAGAACTCGATCGGACCGCACCCGTATTGCTTGATCAGCTTTGCGGTATCGGCGTCACTCGACTCGACCACCGGGCTCGTTGTGCTCATCCGCGTCGCCTCTCCTTGCCGCCGCTGTCTCCGCGCTGAGGACCGTGCACATCACCCTCAATCTTCCTCTCACCGCATCCACGGTGCGGAGCCGGCAAGCGCGCTCCCATCCGTGCCGAGCGAAATCCGAGGGTACGTATATAAGCTGGATACGCCATCCCGACAGTGAAAGGAAGGCCGCCGCGGTAGCTTTACGCGCCCACATGACGCATATCGTTCCACAGTCCGATCACCGGCTCGGACACGTTGTGCTCGTAAGTCAGCACGCTGACCGCCGCGGTGCCGAGCAAAAGGAATCGGCCCGCCGCCGCCTCCAGCCCGAGCCAGCGGGCCGCCAAGGTCCGCAGAAAATGGCCGCTCGAAAACAGCAGCACCTTCCCTTGCACCGCGCGGACGCGGCGCACGACCCGGTCGGCCCGAGCGCCGACCTGCTGCGGCGATTCGCCGCCCGGACAGCCGTCCCGGAACAGCTGCCAGTCGGGACGTTCAGCCTGAATCTCAGCGCTGCGGCGGCCTTCGTATTCGCCGTAGTCCCATTCAACCAGATCGTGGTCGGCAGCCGCCACGGCGCCGAACCCCGCCAGCTCGCAGGTGCGCGCGGCGCGCTGCAACGGACTGGTGTACACCCTGGCGAACGTCACCCCGCGCAGCCGTTCTCCCAGCGCGCCGGCATTGCGCACACCGCGCTCGGTCAGCGGCAAGTCGGTGAGCCCGGTGTGCTGGCCCGAGAGACTCCACGCGGTCTCGCCGTGTCGGGCGAGATAGATGACGGGAAGCGACTCGCTCATGCCTTGCCCTCCACAGACTTCGGACCACGGAGCACGCGCCTCACACTCGGGCGCTGCGCAACTCCATGGGACCAGCCCTCCTCGTCGCACCCGTGGCGTCCTGGCCCCGCGAGCGCCAGGCCCGAGGTCGGACGCCCGCGCATGCCGCGATTGACAACGCGATCAGAAATACAGTAGCAGAGCGGCACCAAAGGAGGGCGCACATGGGGCGAGTGTGGATGATCGGAGCAGCCGTCGTGATCATGGGAGCAGCAAATCTTGCCGTCGCGCACGATGCGAAGGACTTGCCGCCCGGTCCGATCCGTGACCGGCACGAGTTGATGGAAAAGATCGGCAAGAATGCCAAGATCATCGGCGATGCGCTGAAAGCCGGGCAGATGGGCCCGGAGAGCGGCATCGGACCCGCGGCCATGGAAATTTCCACCAGCGCCGCCAAGATCCCCGCCCTCTTTCCGAAGGGCAGCACGGATCCGAAGTCGCGCGCCAAGCCCGAGATCTGGACGAACTGGAAGAAGTTCGAGGAAAGCGCCAAGCTGCTCGAAGCGCGGGCGGGTGAGGTCGCCAACGAAGCGGCGGCCGGCGGCAACATTCCCGTCAAGGCGCAGGAAATGTTTTCGACTTGCAAGACGTGTCACGACGACTTCCGGAAACCCGAGAAGGAGAAGAAGTAGAGGACCGCGATCAGCCGTCAGCGCCGCGCAAGACCGGCTCCCCGGGCTGATGGCCGACGGCTGATCGCTTCCTCCATCACTGCTTTGCCGCGCTCAGGGCCGCCTGCAGCTTGGCTTCGTCGTCGTGGGACAAGGAGGTCTTCAGGACCTTGCCGCCACTGCCCTTGATCTCCTCCAACACCTTGTCGGGCGTCGCCTTGCGGACGAGCACGAAGAGCACCGAGCTTCCGGGATTGAGCGTCGCGGCCAGCTCCTTCATGAAGTTGTCGTCGATGCCGAGATCCTTGAGGGCCCCCGTCGCGGCTCCGGCCGCGGCACCGATTGCCAGGCCGAGCAGCGGGTTCAAGAACATCAGGCCAATCAACGATCCCCAGAAGCCGCCGCCGATGGCGCCCGCCGCGGTGAGGTTGATGGCCTGGTGCAGCTTGACCTTGCCGCCGGCATCTTTCACGGCGACCACCGCATCCTCGAGGTCAATCAGGTAGTCCCGTTGCATCTTCAAAAGCTTGAGACGGATCTCCTCCGCCTTGAACTGATCGTCATAGCCAACCGCAATCAACGTGCTCATTTCCGTTCTCCTTTTCTGTCGCTGCCGTCGTAAGTCGTCTGCGCGCGCGCCGTTAGTGGACCTGCCCGCGCGCCGTGTCGAACATTGCCTTGAGCTTGGTCGCCATCATGCGACGCCCGATGCTGCGTTTCAAGGAGCCGCCAAACCCGGCCACTTGATCGGTGAAGGTGTGGTTGGTGTAGGCGACCACCGTGCCTTCCTGGACCGGCAGGAAGCCCGCCACCGCCTGCTCGGCGTTGTATCCGGTGCTGACGTAGTACTGGCGTTGCACCACGGCGCGCGCCGCGCCGTCAGTGGCGGCCAGCGTGTGCGTCAGCACGAACGTCGTCGCGCCATCGATATTGTAATTCAGCCACAGGAAGTTCTGTTGCATCCCCGGAACGGTCGCTTGCGGGAAGCCGAGCAAGACCTGCTGAAAACCCGGCAGGTACTTCTGCAGCCCCTTCGCCGCCTGACTGGCCTTGCGCAAGTCCGCCGCCACATCGGTCGAGCCGCCGCCGCGCGCATAGGGCGTGATCCCGGCGAGTCCCGAAGTCTTATAGGCCTGGTAGCGCGCCAGCAACATCTGTTGCAGTTGCTGCAGAATCGCCTGCTGCGTCCCGCCCTGCAGGGCATTGAAGGCGGTGATCTCGTTGGCCCCGAGATTCAACGACTCGCCAGCCGACGCATTCGTCAAGGTCTGTGCGGTGTCGCTGGTGATCTGCAGCCCAGAAAGATCCGCCACCGTCCCGGTCGTGAACTTGCCGGATGCTTGTACTTGGGTGTCGGTGTTGATCAGGTTGCCCGCCATGATCTGATTGGCGAGATCGGCGGGCGCGGCCTTGACCAGGAACGCGATGGCGATCGACAGGTCCTGGTCGTTCACGCCGGGGATGTCGTTGGTGACGAACTCGCCGTTCATCACCCGCTGCACATCGTCCGCTGACAACCCGAAGTCCGTCAATACCTGCTTGGCGCTCGGCTGCGCCGCCGCCGGAGAGGTGAGGCACAACAGGCTGACCGCGCTCGCCAGGGCGAGGACTGCGAAGGTAGATCTTCGTTGCATGACTCTTATACTCCTTTCGTTGCCGTCGGCGGATCCTGGCATCGATTCGCGCCGCGGTCCGGAAGGTTCACGGAAACTTTCCGGAAATCAAGGCACGGGGCAAGGCGGTATCGGTTGGCTCGTAGCGTCGCATCTCCTCCGCAGAGAGGCCATTTCCCGGCTGAAAGCGCGTGTCTAAGGCCGCATCTGACGCCTGTTCTGGATTATTGTCACATGTATATCACGGGTTAGGCTGGTCAAACCAGCCAGAAGCCTTTGGATATCGGTTGGCTCGTAGCATCGGATTTCCTCCGCAGACAGGCCATTTCCCAGCTGAAAGCGCGTGTCTAAGGCCGCAGCTGACGTCTGTTCTGGATGATTGTCACATGTTTATCGTGGGTTAGGATGGTCAAACCAGACAGAAGGCATTCTTCGCCGCCAATCGCTATCCGGGACGTCGTCCGTCGCCATTTCGTTTCGCTCCACTACAGCACGCTGCCGGAAACCCTAGCGAGCCGAACGCCCTGGCGCTCACCCGCCGCGGCCAGAGCGTGGCATCGCGCGCTTATCCGAACGGCTTCGTGGCCGCGGTCGGGTGGAGCGCCGTGTTCGGCCTGTACGCCCTCCCGACGAGGCACTCACCTCGGCTACGTTCACCAACAGGCGCAGCGCTCGATTCACCGCCTCTGAATCCCGAAACACCTCGGCTACGTCACGTTCGAGCAGGACCACGTTGGTTCCCGCGCGGTAACGCTCGTAATATTTGCCGCGAACACCGCCACGAATGTCATATTCGGGACGCATTTCGTCCTCGGGCACTGACCTACGCACCGGACTCATATGTCCTCCGTTCCGAAGCCGTCGTCTCGCGGGCACCGATGATCCGAACCGTGTCGTCTTGGTCCGTGTGCCATACGATGAGCGTCCGATGCTGCCTGGAGATCCCGGTCGTCAAAAGCCGCTCTTCGTTCGCCGAGTGATCGGGGTCAGGACGCGTCGTTGCGAGCGGGTCGCCGAACACAGTGCTGGCCTCATCGAACGACACACCGTGCTTGGCAAAGTTTGAGGCGGCCTTCTTTGGATCCCATTCGAACTGCACCGCAGCAGCTTAGCACATTCGACCCGCTGCCCGGATGCCGGCGAGCCGAACGCCCTGCGTGAGCCGCGCGCGTCTTCATGCGCGTCGGCTCCACGCTTTTGTTAGGCGACGTCATCGTGGCTCTGTCCATACTACATCTCGGATGTCCGGGTCGGACGAAAGAATCTGCTGAAGCGCCTCCGTGAGCCGTGTGAGGTGTGGTGTCGCGTCTATCTTCTTGAAGAACTTCTTGACGACGGGAGTGCCAGGATCAGTGAAGCATAGGAATTGGTCATCGTCTCCATTCTGGTGTCCGCAACACAGAGCAAGCCGAAATCGTTCGTTACGCACCGGGACGTACCAACCCCAATCCTCTGCCACCATCTCCTCTGTCTCGACACCTCGGGCCGCGAGCTTCTGAACCAAATACTCGGCGAGCCTCTTGCCCCAAAGACCCGGATTGATCTGCTCCTCCTCGCCGTCGTAAGCCGGGAACTTGGATGACCGAAGCGCGACCTGAGTTTTCATGGCGCGTAGTCACCTAACGCCGTGCGGCTCTGCGGCACGCGTCTTTTCGCGCGTCCGCAGCAGCCGCCTGTTCGGCCAGCGTTCTCTCGCGGATGTCATCGCCCGCCTCTCAGACGCAACGTTTGCAACCCACGTCCCCATCGATTCGAGCGGCAGCAGCACCAAAACGATTCCCAGGCTTTTCATACGTCCCCCTTCGCGCTGAGTATGCGTGTGCACCTGCTTGCACACTACTGCACCTCGTACGCCCCGATGTCGACGTGCGCCCCGGAGAGGCGCGCCAGGCTGCGCTGGTCGGTGGTGAGGTTGTCGGGTGGGCCGGTGACACTGTCGTCTCCGGCGTCGATGGCGGGGCTGGCGGCGGTGCATGCGGCGTTGGGCGCTCCTGGACCGGTGCAGAGGGCGATCGTTTGCGTGGGTCCGCCATAGTCACCGAGGGGCGCGAGGTTCGCCGCGACTTTAGACACATCACCGGGATTGACGAATCCGCAACTGCCGTCATCATCGAGGTTGTGCACTCCGTCAATCCCGCCGCCGACCGTGCAGCTCCCGCCCACGTTGCTGCTGAGGAGGCAGTTGGTAAGGGTGAAAGCGATCCCTGGGCCGATGTTGTCGGTGCCGATGCCACCGCCGTAAGCGACGGCCAAACGGCCGCGACTGGTGGCGGTATTTCCGCTCAGCGTGCAGTTCGTCAGTCTCAGCGCGTGTCCGTTGTAGATGCCACCGCCCTTCCCGCCAAGGTCGTCATAGCCCCGGCCACTGCCGTTTGCTGTGTTGCCGCTGAACGTGCAGTTGGTGAGGGTGGCTGTACCATGGTTGTCGAGGGCGCCGCCGATGCCCCCGGTACCGCCCTTGGCTGTGTTCCCACTGAAAGTACAGTTGGTGAGTGTCACAATACCATCACCGTTCGGCCCGACGCTCATGCCGCCACCGGTCCCACGGGCGCGGATGCCGCCTTTGGCAGTATTGCCCGACAGCGTGCAGTTGGTGAGCGTCGCGGTCCCGAAAATCGCAATTCCGCCACCAACGGCATCGGAAATGGTGCTGTACGTCGTAGCAGCGGTGTTGCCGCGCAGCGTGCAGTTGGTGATATCGAGCACCGCTTCGAACTCGACGAGAATGCCACCGCCCGCAGCGGTATACGGCAATTTACTCGCACCATTTTGAACGGTCAAATTGGAGATCGCTGAGCCAGAGGAGAAAATGATGTGGAATACGCGAGTCCTGTGGCGTCCGTCGATGGCCAGCAAGTTGGGGCCGGGACCGACGATGGTCACATTCTGCGTAATGACCAGTTCACCGTACCTCGGTGCCGCGAGCTTGATGGTGGCGGGCAGCGGGAGGTCGAAGACAACGGTATCGCCAGTGCCTGAGCCTGCCGCGCAATCCCCGCCGGTCGTCTCGCTTACGGCGTCGACGTTGGCGAGGGCTTCGCGCAGGGTGCACCGGCCATCCCCGCCGGTGATGTTGTCGGCGGTCGTGTTGACCGTGATCGTCGCCGCCGAAGCCGCGAGCGGCAGCAGCCCGATGACGACTGCGAGAGTTCCCATGCCTATATCCCCTGTTTCGCGCTCGGTGTAAGCGCCTTCGACCCTTGAGGTGCCACGCCTCCAAGCCCTCGCTACGCCCCCGCAGCAGTCCGCATGTTAACCCGAACCGGTAGCATCTGTCACCAAAGAACCGGCCTTTCGATGATCAAATGTATCCGTTCGGCCAGCCACGTATCGAGCTGAGCCCCGGGATTTGCGAGCCTCTGTCGCCTGGAGGTGGTGGCGATGGAGACCAGACGACAGGAGTGG
>Ga0265331_10000380_pt1 | contig 46251 bp, 50 predicted proteins | sample 41923metaG_FD_202088 | JGI IMG/M metagenome (GOLD analysis project Ga0265331, IMG submission 202088) | Rhizosphere microbial communities from Carex aquatilis grown in University of Washington, Seatle, WA, United States - 4-19-23 metaG | ecosystem: Host-associated > Plants > Roots > Rhizosphere... | reverse complement strand
GATCTCTTCTGTCGAAAATGTTGTTCTCATGTTCTTTTGTTTGCTGTTAATCTAACAAAAGAAAGCGTGGCTTGTGTCCACTTTTTGGGGTACGGATCACAGGCTCCGGTGGTAGGACTCGAACCTACAACCAACTCCTTAACAGGGAGCTGCTCTACCATTGAGCTACACCGGAATGTGTTGTGCGATGGCGAAAGGCGTCGCGCCGCGCGAGCTAATGTGGGAAAATGTACCACATACCAAGGGCGAAATCAAAAAGCGCTGCTGCCCGCACTCCTCATCATCGCCGTCGCGCCTGCACCTTTCTGTCAGTCTGAGCAGTAGGTCTGTCTATACAACTACCATAATCTCATCGCACATGAACATCCGCATCAAAGCGACAAATCTCACGCTGACTCCCGCTGTCACAGACTATATCAACAAGCGCCTCGACAGGCTGGCCAAATTCGTCCGTGAAGATCCGTCCATGATCATCGACGTCGAGGTCGGCCGCACGACCAATCATCACCATAAGGGCGACATATTCAGGGCTGAGATCCATGTCGTCGGCGAAGGCGTCGACGCATATGCCTCTGCAGAGCACCAGGACCTCAACATGGCGGTGAACGACGCCAAGGACGAGATCATGCGCAAGCTGCATTCCGGCAAGGGCAAGCGCATCTCATACGTCCGCCGCTCGGGCGCCCGGGTCAAGGCCATGGTCAAGGGCATCTGGCCGTGGGGAGAAGAGGGCTGGTATAAGCGCCGCGTCTAGATGCTATACTTGGCTGCATGGAGCGGCAGCCCTTCTTCAGCCTCGACCTTCGACAGCCGGTCAACCAGTGGATATGCATCGCTCTCCTCGCCCTGATGTGCTTCTGGGTCGTGCTCTACTATCTCGTCCATCGCGCCGAAGCGTTCGGCAACGATTATTCGGCCATCATCACGGGTGTGGCCACGGCTGCCCCACGCTCTCCCGCAGCTACCCGTCACACCCGATAGCCTTTCAGGAAGTCTCCGTACGCCATCTCGCGGCTGCCTTCCGGGACGACTCTCTCGATGACGAGCCTGTTGTCCTTGAATGAAGCGCTTGCGATCTTGACGCGGAGCTTCTTCGCGGCGCTGGCGGGATCTCTTGTCTCTGTGCGCGAGAGCTTCTCGGCCATGAAATATGCCAGCGGCCAGCCGTGATATGCCTGGATCTTGCGGAAGTTGGCGTAGCCCGTGTCGCCAGCGAAAGAGCTGGCCCCTGAGAGGTCGAGGAGCGCGTCCTCCTTGAGGATCTTCTTCGTGAATGTCGCACGCGCATGGTCTTGTTCGCGCTCAGGAAGCCGGCCAGCTATCCAGTCTGGCAAGACCTCAGCCAGGAGGCGGCCGCCTTCGCGGGCCATGCGCTCCTCGAACTCCTCATATGTCGGCCATTCGGTTATCTCGACCTGGCGCGAGGCGATGATGGGGCCGTGGTCCATCTTCTCGTCCATGCGCATGATGGTCGCGCCAGTGTGTCGCGCATCGTCGAGCATCGTCTGTGGCAGGGGAGCAGCGCCGCGATACCGGGGCAAGGGAGAGGGGTGCATGTTCAGAGTGCCGCGCGAGGGCATGAATACGATGCTCTTCGGGATGATCTTGCCGTATGAGGCGACGATGAAGAGGTCGCAGGCTTCGGCGCGCAGGGCGGTCTCAGCTGCCGCGTCGAGCTCGGCCGGATCGGTGATGCGCAGGCCGCGTTCGAGCGCCCATGATTTCATGACGTTCTGTGCCATGGCGAGCCCGCGGCCCTGTGGCTTGTCGGGGGTGGTCACGACGAGGGCGGGCATGAAGCCGGCCCTGATGAGCTCATCGAGCACATATATGGAGACCTGCGAGCTGCCGAAGTATGCAAATCTCATATCAGTCCTTCTTATGCTCGGCGATCTCTTCGGGGGTCATCTCCCAGAGCTCGCGAGCCTTGTCGATGAAGAGGATGCCGTTCAGGTGGTCGACCTCGTGCTGGAATATCTGCGCAAGGAGGCCGCTCGCGCCGCGCTCGATCTTCTGGCTGCTCTCATCGAACCCCTTTAGAGTGACGCGGGTGGAGCGCTTGACCTTGCCGTAGAGCCAACGGACCGAGAGGCAGCCCTCTTCGACCTCGCGCGTGTCGCGCGACATGCGTGAGAGCTCGGGGTTCACGAAGACGAGGTCATCCGAGCCGCCCTTGTACGTCTTGTCGGCCTGCTGGAGCAGCTTCCCGGATACGACGAATATGCGCAGTGGCTGGCCGATCTGCGGCGCGGCGATGGCGATACCGTCCTTCTGGGCGTCCATGGCTGCCTTCATGCCCGCGATGATGCCCTGGATGCGTGGCGTGCCGATGTCGGCTCTAGGGACCGGCTTTGCGCTGTCGCGCAGGATGGGTGCGCCATTCTGGACTATATCGGGCATACCGACGGCTGTTGCGGGGGCTTTTGACATGCGGAAACTGTAACATGAATGGGCGGGAGATGCCTACGGGGCTTGAGGTCGGGTTGGGATATGCCCGTGAGGTCGAGGGTGTCCTCACTGCTGGCAGAAGACTTTTTCCGGGGGGGGCTATGTCTGGTCGCCCATTTCTCTTGAGTGAGGTATGTATCGTAAAATCATGTCCTAGTTTGTCAGACCGGCTCTATGTTGAGCCATTTTGTTTGGACACGGTTTTCAAAATCCGTGAATGATATTTTCTGAGCAGAAGGAAGACCTTGGGGACGACCGCATACTCGCTGTTTTATAGCAGCGACTCGGGGTTGATCTTGACAGATACCTCAGGCGGCATGGAGCGGAGCTTGCCGACGAGCTCTGGCTCCGGCCAGTGGCGGCGCTCGATCTTCATGAGCCCGTGGATCTGGGACTTGCCGCGCGAGGTGGCGGTATAGGCGGGGAAGACGTCGATCTCATGCGGTGCGAGATGTGCCTGGAGCTCGCCCATCTGGCGGGCGATGTCCTCCTTGCGGCCTTCGAGGGTGATCTTCACCAGGAGCGAGAACGGCGGATAGTCGAAGCGCTTGCGTTCGGCGATGACCGAACGGTAGAAGTCGCTGAGGTTACCCTTGAGGCCGTATTCGAAGATGCGATTGTCGGCGCGCCTGGTCTGGACGAGCACAGTCCTGGTGGCGATAGAGCGCAGCCGGAGGAGCATATACATGAGGCGCTCCTCGATACGGAAGTCGGGCAGGGCGAGCATCGAGTCGACGGAAGCTACGGCCACGTGATCCACTGTCCCGGAGATGTGCATGAGCGCCATCTCGGTGCCGATGAGTACTGAGCCCGGCCGCGAGCGCCAGCGCTCGATGCGCTCGCTGATCTGTTTCTCGGTCGTGGTCGTATCCATGTCGACATGGAACATCTCGACATCGGGCAGAGCAGCCTTGATCTCATCGCGGATGCGCTCGGTGCCGACGCCCAGAGGCGACAGGCGATGGCCGCCGCAGGTGGCGCATGGGCGGTCGGCGTCCATCCGTTCGCCGCATACATGGCAGAGGAAGTAGTTCGCGCCGTCCGGGCGAGCGCTGGCATGGAGCACCGCTGGTGCGCCGCATTTCCCGCATGAGACGAGCGTCTCGCAATCGTCGCAGACGGTGACGGTGGCCAGCCCCCGGCGTGAGGTCATGATGAAGAGATTCGTATTCTCTTCGCGGTTGGTGCGGATGAGGGCGAGGAGCTCGTCGCCGATGGCCCTGAATGGCGCGCCGCCCGCGTCGGACCGGCCCGCTTCGCGGCGCATGTCCACCAGGATGTCGGCGGATGTCGAGATCGAGCGCCATTTGAATGGCGTGCCTTCGGCGACATCCCGCTCATCCATGCGGCAGAGCGTCTCGGCGCGCAACAGGGAGTCAGACAGATAGACCGTCCGATGCTCGCGCCTGCCGATCGTCTCGAGGGCGTGCCGCAGATCGAGGTACGGCGCCTTCATGCCGATCCAGCCGCGGCCGTTCTCGCGCTCGATGACCACGCTCTCGATGTCGCCGCGCGGCAGGACTGCGAACGCCGGCGTGGCCACGACGACCGTCGGATGGTCCGTCTCTGCGATCTTCGACCATGTCTCGAGCATGCGCTTCTTGGGGAGGGATCCATGGAGCATGAATATGTAGCCTTCGATGCCTTTCTCGAGCGAGGCGTAGAGCTGGCGGGCATCCTCGGCGCTCGGCACGTAGATGGCGACTGATTTCTTCCTGGCGAATTGCTGGCGGATGAGGCTCTTCCAGGAGCTCAAGCGATCGGCCGCGTCGCCCTGGACAGCGTATGTCTCGTCGGGCACAGGAGCGCCGCCGAGGAAGCTCGGCTGCAAGGGCAGGGGTGGCTGGATGCGCTGGGCATTCTCGAGGATGGTCTCGGAGACTATAGAGCCGACTACGGCGCCGACAGTCGTGGCATAGAAGTCGGCGAGCGTCCTGCATGCATCCATGAATGCCGCCGAGAAGAACGCCGCGGCTTTCACATTGCCGAGCTTGCGGATCTCATACGGCGCGGCGCGCAGCTCGGCCTTGAGGTCATCGGCCGGGCGGGACTCCGTAACGATGGCGTGAATCAGCTTCGTGCGCAGGGGGACAGACACGACCGCTCCTACCGGCACGTCCCGCGAGGTGAAGTACGACAAGGTCGGCGGCACCTTCTGCCGTGTGATCGGGACCACCGTGATCAGGTTCATGGGGTGAATATAGCCTTTTAATGCTTGTTTTCCAAGTATGGCATAGGTCACCGATCGAGGCTGGTCATTATGGCAGCGAATGCATTCAGATTGTGCACATATTTTCATGTACACATTTCGCCAAGCATGTCGAAATGATATGGCCTAGAATAAGGCTCGCCTGACATATTATACAATTTATTACATCACAACCTGTCAATGAAAAATGCCGCCATATCCGAACTTGTCTCCCGGGTATTAAGAGTAATCTCCGCCTTTTTTCTATTAGCTCTGGGATTGTGGCGACGTCGAGCGCTTTTGTGACTAGGAAGAACGATTGCTTCTGTGGCTCATCAGCGCTTTGGTTGGCTTCAGAGAACTGAATGTCATCTTTGTCTATGGTGACTGAGAATTCCTCGAACAGTTCTCGCTTGAAAGTCTCGAATGGTGTTTCATTTCCTTCCTTCCCTCCGCCAGGTAGGGCAATACATAAAGGAAACTTCGTCGTCCTGGTATCTCGCCGGTAGACAAGAATCTTATTACCGATAAAAACGAGTCCTCTTGCACCATTAAACGCGACTCGCTTGTGGGTTTCTGGGTGCATGATCATTACAGATCCCTGAATGTCTCTATCTTCGCTCCGATCTTGTTGAGGCGAGCGGCGAGGTCTTCGTAGCCGCGGTTGATGTTGTAGACGTTGCGCAGCACTGAGGTGCCGGGCGCGGCCAGCATGGCGAGCATGAGGATGACGGACGGGCGGAGAGCCGGCGGGCAGACGAGCTCGGCGGCTTTGAGCTTGGCTGGGCCCTTCACGTACCAGCGGTGCGGATCGGCCAGGAGCGAGTCCACGCCCAGCTTGTCGAGCTCTTTGTAGTAGATGGCGCGCTCCTCGAATGTCCAGTCGTGGATCATCGTTTCGCCCTCGGCGAAGGCGCCGATGAGCGCGAAGAATGGCAGGTTGTCCATGTTGATGCCCGGATAGGGCAGGGCGTGGATCTTCTCTTCGAGAGCTACGAGCTTGGATGGCTTGGTCGAGATATCGACGAGGTTGACCTTCCCATTCACGCCCTTGTACGGCTGTGACCGCTCATATCGGAAGCCCATCTTCTCGAGCTTGAGGAGCTCCAGCTCCAGGAAGTCGATCGGGCAGCGCTCGATGGTGATGGCGGACCGCGTGACGATGGCTGCCGCGATGAGCGACATGGCCTCTATCGGGTCTTCGCCGACGGCGTACTTGACTGGCTGGTCTATGCGTTCGATGCCATGGACGACCATGGTCGATGTGCCCACGCCGTCTATCTGCACGCCGCACTGCTCCAGATAGAAGCAGACGTCCTGCACCTGGTAGTTGGCCGAGGCGAACTTGAGGGTCGTCCTGCCAGGGATGAGCGCCGCGGCCATGAGCACCGCCTCGGTGACGGTGTCGCCAGCTTCGTACATCACGATGGTGCGATCGCGCTTCAGGCCGTTATGCGACACCTCATAGTGCTTCGAGGTCGTCTCGATATCCACGCCGAGCTCGCCGAGAGCATAGAGGTATGGCTTGACCGTGCGCGAGCCCAGGCGGCAACCCGACGGTTGGTTGACCTTGAACTGCTTGAAATAGTGCACGAGGGGCCCCATGAGCATGATCTCGCTCCTGGTCCTGGCTTGTGAATAGTATTCGGCATGCGAGAGGTCGAACTTGGCAGGCGGGGTGATGACGAGGTCGTCGCCCTTATTCTCTCCGTTTGCCTTCGTGCCCGGCTTCCAGTCGCATCTGACGCCGATCGATTGCAGGACTTCGATGACGCGGAAGACCTCCTCGATGCGCGGGGCGTTGCGGATAGTCGTAGCGCTGCGATTGAGGAGTGCGGCGATCATCACGCCGAGCGCGCCATTCTTGGACGAGCGGACGGTGATCGAGCCCTTGAGCTCGCGGCCGCCTTCGATCCTGAAATTGACCGTGCCGCCCTTCGACAGGCTGACGATCTCGCGATCGAGGGCCTGGCTCACGCGTGCGAGGGTCTTCGTGGACAGGTTCTGCTCGCCCTTCTCGATCCGGGCGATGACGCTCTGCGTCGTGCCGGTCTTCGCGGCCAAGTCTGCCTGCGTCATGCCGCGGTCCTCCCGCAGTCGTGCGATGAACGCGCCGATCTGCACGAGCGCATGATCTTTCTTGGCGGGCGCTTTGGAGGCGGTCTTTGAAGCGCTTTTTACGGATGTGGGCCTTTGGGCGGTTTTCATAGGCATGAATGGGGAAGCAGCGAAGCTTAGATTAGGGATAATATGTAACAAAAGGAGTATAGCATATATGCTATATAACAACAATACCTTGCCGGGTGTGGAAATCTTGCCATTTTCCTAGTACAACGCTAGGTTTACTCTCAGATCAGAGGTTTCCCTTGGGTATATCCCTAACCTTTGTTCACCAAAATACAAAAGCCTATACGGCAAAGGAGCTATCATGAAATGGAACAGATTCAAGTGTATGAATGACGGGGATCTGACAGCTGAGCAAATTGTGTATTGTGCAATGCGCAGGATATCGAAGAACCCTGCCAGCGAACTAGACTTGCGTGCATTCGTCGAACGCAGGGTCAGCTATATCGCGTGGCGGCCCAACCTCTCAAAAATGGATTTGGATGGGCAAAGCTACGAGCGTCCCCTCGGCAACATGTGGACACGACGGAATCTTACTGTCTACTATTCATTTCCCGGCGAGCCGCCGCCAGGTGCTTCAAGGACAGAACGGATCACAGATCATACTACCCTGGTCGTTGGTCTGCGCACAGTGTTGGCGAAAGGTGCAGCGAGTGGTAGAGGCGCGATCCTTGGATATGTGGTGGATGAGGTCGCGATCGGCGATGTCTTTTGTGGATTGGATCGGGTCCACTTTGATATCTACAATCTCATCAGTTCTGATTTCAAAGTCCCTCAGCTCACAGGTTGAACGGCGCTCCTTTTGAACGTGACCTTTGGGCGGCATCTCACAGTGCCGCCCTTTCTTTTTTCCTCTTGACTCTATATTTCCTGAGCCTATAATTATCATCGTACCCGTGAGGCGAGAGCCTTAGTTCGGTCATCGGGCCCTGTGCCCCTAAACCGTCAGCGGGTATGCCAGAAGGACTCTCTCCAGAGGGTCTTTTTTGTTTATTGATCTGCAACAAAAAGCGGCGCATGGTCGTGCACCGCTTTGGATCGTAGGGACGATAGGCCGAAAGCCTCTACTCTCCCCGAAAGGACAAGCCAGCCCGCCGCATGGTATCGAGGATGTCATTCATGAGGTCGTCACGTTTGTCGGAGAACGCCACCTCGATGACGGTATCCCATACGTGCTGTCTGCTATGTGCGACGAGGTCCCGCATCGTGGGGTACTTCTTGGAAAATACATCCTTGTGTAGCGTGCCGGACCTGAAGACCTCGGAGGGAGCTGATGTGAGGACGGCGCACCTCTCTTTTGGGCCGATGGTCTCGGTAAGGCCGAAACGCATGCCGATCGCCCGTGCGAATTCTACAAGCATTGCTGTCTTGGTCGGCCCCACCATCTCGAAGGCGAGTAATTCTTCCTCCGCGCAACGCAGCAGCATGCCGAGCGTTATGAGGCGCCATATGCCGCAGTGTCCGGGTAGCTTGATGGGCAGATTCGTAAGGGGTATCGCAAGCTTGCCGTCGATGTCTCTGGGAAGAGGGAATCTCTCCCATTCGATCCGGCGTTTGCCATCGACGATGCGCACATACGGCGAGCTGGGAGGACCGACTGCTATGCTAGGCTCCTCTCCTTCTTCGAGTAGGCCGGACTTGGAACGAAACCATCCGAGCACGAGCGCGTCGAATTCAGGCTTGAGCTGCTTGAAGAGTTCTCTATTCATGGGTTCAAAGGGCTTGAGGGTTTCTATGCTCGTTAGACAATACAACATAATAATGAACCGTCAATGCGCTTCTATTTTCAGCCCCCGAATGCTAGAGTAGCCTCCTATATGAGCTTCTTCTCCCCGAAACTGGGCATCGACCTCGGCACGGCGAACACGCTGGTATTCGTGCCGCACAAGGGCATCGTCCTCAATGAGCCCTCGGTCGTGGCCGTCTCCGAAGTCGACAAGAAGGTCCTGGCTGTCGGCAACGAAGCCAAGGAGATGGTCGGCCGCACCCCCGACAACATCATCGCCTACCGCCCGATGCGCGACGGCGTCATCGCCGACTATCGCGTGACCGAGGCCATGCTCCGCTACTTCATCGACAAGGCCATGGGCCGCTTCGCCATCATGAAGCCCGATGTCATGATCTCCGTGCCTGCCTCCGTCACCTCGACCGAGCGCCGCGCCGTCATCGAAGCAGCCCTCCGCGCTGGCGCTAGGAACGCCTACGTCGTCAAGGAGCCCATCCTCGCTGCTATCGGCGCCGGCATCCCCATCCAGGAAGCCAGAGGCCACATGGTCGTAGACATCGGCGGCGGCACGACTGACGTAGCGGTCATCTCGCTCGGCGGCATCGTCTCATCCATCTCCGTCAAGATCGCCGGCACCAAGCTCGACGCGGCCATCACCGACTATATAAAGAAGACCTTCAACCTCGCGATCGGCGACCACACTGCCGAGCTCATAAAGATCCAGATCGGCTCAGCCATCCCGCTCGAGGAGGAGCTCGCCATGACCGTCAAAGGGCGCGACTACATCTCCGGCCTGCCGCGCTCGACCGAGGTCAAGACCAACGAAGTCGTCAAGGCCCTAGCCGCTCCGCTCCGCGATATGATCAAGGCCATGAAGGACGTGCTCCAGGAGACGCCGCCCGAGCTCGCCGCGGACATCATCGATCAGGGCATCACTATGACCGGCGGCTCGTCGCTCCTCAGGAATTTCCCCGAGCTCGTCTTCCGCCGCACCGGCGTCAAGGCAGAGCTCGCCCCTGACCCTCTCCTCTGCGTCGCCAAGGGCACCGGCATCGCTCTCGACCATCTCGATACCTACAAGAAGGCCATCATCGCCAAGAGGTAGGCCCCGCGAAAAAGGGAAGCGGCTTGTATGATTGACAATCTTTATGCGTCTCTGCATGATAGAGGCAGCTTTTCCTATGAATGCACATGTACTTTTCCATTCCGATTCAGATTCCTTGACCAGGCGCGCTGAGAATTTAAGGCGCGACATCGAGCTCATCAAGCATGAGCCCACGGTGGCATATCACAGTCTGCTGCGCAATCCAGACTGCCACAACCTTGTCGACTTCATGCTGCGAGTCCGCGAAAGGTCGGGCAGAGAGACGATGTGCCGCCTGTGGGTCAAAGTCTCCGAGCGCATCCTTGCCGACAGAGCCGGAGATGACCACGTGCCGCTCGATGAGTGGTATTTCATGAAGATCCGGCGCATGCGCAAGTTTCCGTCGTTCGTGACGCTCCCCTTGGCACCTGAAGGCGAAGCGGTCGAGGATTACTGCTTTCGCTTGCTTGAAGCCGTGCTCGATGGCAGGCTCTAACCAAAACGAATTTTGCTTCAAAGCGCCGCTCATCCCGGCGCTTTTGTATATCTGACCCCTTTGCGTCTAGCTCAGAAACTTGACAAATATAGTGTAAATATGCTACTATATGCACGTAGCACATTAGATTTGGTCGAGAGCAGAGCGTCGCGGTCCTTGCTGGACCTACCGCAAAGCGCTGTGACGCCCAGGCGCACTCTCGATCAGATGTACGTTAAATGACCACGTACATATGACGCTGGAGCGACAGCTCCGCGAAGGGTTCCCGAGCCAGTCGCTCGTGGGACCTGCGCGCATCACATTCACAGATGTGGTGCGCGTCTTACTATATATATGTCCGCTCTGCCGCACGGATGTTACAATGCATCCATGCCGACTCCCACTCCTTTCGATACCATAGACCTCTCGCACCACGCGTATGCGATGGCGGGGGGCAATGACATTCATGCCGGACTGGTGGCGGCACTGGCCAAGAAGCACAAGATCCGCACGACAGGCAATCCGGACTTCATAGACAGGCGATACGCCGCGCTCGCCATAGACGACGCGCGCGAGATCAAATCGCTCGCCGAGACGCGGCCGGTCACCGAGACGGGCATGAAGGTATTCGTGCTGCAGATGGACGGCATCACGGCCGAGGCACAGAATGCGCTCCTCAAGCTCCTCGAGGAGCCGGGCGAGTCCGTCAGATTCTTCCTCGTGCTGCCGTCGCTCCATCTGCTCTTGCCGACGGTCAAGTCGCGCATGATGATCGTAGACACAGGGGACGGCTCCCAGAAGGGCAGCGTAGCCGGGAGCGCGTTCCTCGCCGATGCGGAGGCATTCTTGAAGAAGCCGCTCCCTGCGCGCCTCGAATATATAAAGAAGCTCATGGAGGAGATCGCCAAGGACAAGCGCCCCAAACAGGATGCCGTCGAGCTCATCGCTGCCATCCAGGGAGCCATTCATGGGAAAGTCGTGCTCAAGGATGCCGCTGACCTGAAGGAGAAGGCAGCCGCCCTCGATGCGACGCTCCTCGCGGGGAAGTACGCCACGGATCGGGCGCCATCCCTCAAGATGCTCCTCGAATATGTCGCTCTCAACATCTAAAAATGGTACGATTGGCCTGTTACTGATAACCGTCTACTGATAACTGTCAACTTACAATGGCATACGATTTCAACCCGTTAAAGAAGCAGATCGCGTCGACTGATGAATGGCTCAAGAAAGAGTTCCAGCAGATCAGGACCGGCCAGGCATCGCCTGCCATCCTCGATGGCGTCAAGGTGCCGGTGTACGGTGCCCTCATGTCCTTGAAGGAAGTCGCCTCAGTCACGATCGAAGGCGCTCGGACCATCCGTATCCAGCCGTGGGACAAGGCGCATGCCAAGGACATCGAGAAGGCCGTCACGGCGGCCAACCTCGGGGTCTCTACTGTCGCCGACGGCGATGGCGTGCGCGTCAATTTCCCTGAGCTGACATCTGATCGTCGCGCCGAGATCGCCAAGTCCGCCAAAGCCAAGCTCGAAGATGCCAAGAAAGAGCTGCGCCAGCATCGCGATGGCGTCATGAAGGACCTCGCCGCAAAGGAGAAATCTGGCGGCTACGGCAAGGACGATATCTTCAGGCTCAAGAACGAGATGCAGAAGCTCGTCGACGACGCGTCCAAGAAGCTGGACGATGCCTATGCCAAGAAGGAGAAGGAAATATTAAGCTAATACCCAATCACCAAACTCCCTTTGCGACGGAGTGGTGATTGGAACTTGGTTATTGGAATCTTATGACTGTTATCGTCTTCATCATAGTCCTGGCGATCCTCATATTCGTTCATGAATTGGGACATTTCCTGGCTGCGCGGCTCTTTGGCGTGCGAGTGGATGCGTTCAAGATCGGCTTCGGGCCAAAGCTCTGGGCCTGGCGCCCGAAGCGCCGCGGCCCTGATGGGTCTGTGACGGCGGGCGAGACCGAATATGGCGTGAACGCGATCCCGTTCGGCGGATACGTCAAGATATTCGGCGAGGATCCGAATGACGAGAATACGAACGGCCCCGACGCCGGGCGCAGCTTCGTCCACAAGGCCCGATGGAAGCAGGCGATCATCCTGGCCTCCGGCGTGCTCATGAATATCATCTTCGCCTGGGTGCTCTACGTCTCGGCGTTCGCTACAGGCGTGACCGCGTCGACGGACGGCTTCGAGCAGTATGCGGCGGACTTCCATGACCCGCGCATCATGGTGGTGTATGTGACGCCCGGCTCTCCGGCTGAGAAAGCAGGGATCAAGGAAGGAGACGTCATCGCGGCTGTGGGTACGAGCACTGCCATGACGGGTCTGAATAGCCGGCCGGCCGGCGGCGCGCTCACTGTCCAGGATATCCAAGCTGCTGTGAATGCTTCTGCCGGTACACCGGTCAGCTTCGGGCTCGTGCGCGCAGGTACGACCACCGAGGTCGCCGTCGCGCCGGTCGCGGGCATCGTGGCAGGGGAATATGCCGTCGGCATCTCTATGGATGATATCGTCGACATGAAACTGCCATTCTGGGCCTCAGTTAAAGAAGGCGTGAGCTACACGCTGGTGGTCCTGCACGACACGGTCGCCGGGCTCTACGGCCTCGTCGCGAATATATTCCGCGGCGCGCCCGACTTCTCGGATGTGGCCGGCCCGGTCGGCATCGCCGGCATCGTCGGCAGCGCCGCGCGCACGGGCATGTCCTCGCTCCTTATGATCGTGGCGGTCATCTCGGTCAATCTCGCCGTCATCAACCTCGTGCCGTTCCCGGCACTCGACGGCGGCCGCATATTGTTCGTGGCTATCGAGACCGTCATCCGCCGCCGCATCTCTCCGCGCGTGGCCAACATGCTCAATACCGTCGGCTTCGCGCTGCTCATCGCGCTCATGATCGCCGTGACCTGGAAGGACGTCGCCAGGCTGGTGGGGTGACGCATACAAAAAGCCGCGCCACCCGGATGGGCGCGCGGCTTGGGAAGCATACGATGATTTAAACTGAGATCGTGTCCTTGTTCTCCTGGTTTTGATTTCGCAGGCCGTTGTTGATCTTGCTGAGCATCCAATAGGCGACAGACAGCATTCCGCCAAGACAGCCGACCGCGATCGCTCCCTCAGTCGTCTCACAAGGGATCTCGCGTTTTGTTTCGAGGAAGAGGGCTATGACGGCTATTCCCAAAAGCCCGACACCTATGCGCAGGCCTCCTTTGCGCGGGTCCTTTGTGATAGCCGCCAAGCCTCCTTTGATCGAGAAGATAGGGTAGATCGCAATGAGGACGAGCGCCGAAATCGCGACGATCACCCAGCGGATGACGTGACAGGTGACTGCGAGGATGATGATCGTTATGATCAGGGCACTAACCCCGACCAACGCCCAATTTTCAGGTTGCATGTGTTGCATGGCGATCACCGGTAGAAGTGATGGAAGGGGGTGAATGCCAATAGCGAGCCGTATCCGCTCGCGAGCGAGGTCAAGACGAACGTCCATTTCAAATATGCCGGCTTGACGTGGTGTGTGAGCCAAACGAGTACGGTTGTCAGTAGCCCAAGGGCTACGAATCCTATCCCGCTATCCAATAGCATTTTCATAGGAACAATAAGGAAGAAGGTTTCCGACGCCGGTGGATGATTATGCCCTAAATCAGCGTTTAGTCAAGGCGATTTCAAGGAAGCGGCAAATGAGCTATCATTCAGGGACTTTACTGACAACTGCTAACTGCCCACTGACTACTGTCATGCGCCAATCACAGCTTTTCACCAAGACCCGCAAAGAAGCCCCCAAGGACGAGGTCTCCAAGAACGCTCAGCTCCTCATCCGCGCAGGCTATATCTACAAAGAGATGGCCGGTGTCTACGCGTATCTGCCGCTCGGTCTTCGCGTCATGAACAAGATCATCGGCATAATCCGCGAGGAGATGGACGCCATCGGAGGACAGGAGGTCACTCTCGCCGCTCTCCAGCAGAAAGAGACATGGATGCCGACCGACCAGTGGGATGACGCCAAGGTAGACATCTGGTTCAAGACCTCGCTCAAGAACGGCACCGAGCTCGGCCTCGCTCCGACCCACGAGCCGCCCCTCACCAAGCTCATGAAGGACTTCATCTCGTCGTATCGCAACTTGCCGGCGTACGTGTACCAATTCCAGACCAAATTCCGGAACGAGATCCGCGCCAAGTCAGGCATCATGCGCTCGCGCGAATTCATCATGAAGGACTTGTACTCATTCTCGCGCGACGACAAGGAGCATGCCGCCTATTATGAAAGAGCCAAGGAGGCATACATCCGCATCTTCGACAGGCTGGGGATAGGCGGCGAGACGTATGTGACGTTCGCTTCGGGCGGCATGTTCTCCAAGTTCTCGCACGAATTCCAGACGATCTGCGATGCCGGCGAAGATACCGTCTATGTCCACGAAGGCAAACGGATCGCTGTCAATAAGGAGGTCTATACGGACGAGGTATTCAAGGAGCTCGGCGTCCGGAAAGAGGATCTTGTCGAGAAGAAGGCTATCGAAGTCGGCAACATCTTCAGTCTCGGCACGCGTTTCTCGGATGCTCTCGGCCTTAGATTCAAAGATGAGATCGGCCAGTTCAAGCCGGTCATCATGGGCTGCTACGGTATCGGTCCCGGTCGCGTCATGGGCACCATCGTCGAGACCCGCTCCGACGAGCGGGGCATCGTCTGGCCTGCCTCAGTGGCGCCATTCCAGATCCACCTCATCGCTCTGCATGGCAAAGACGACACGGTGAAGAAGGCCGCCGACGCCCTCTATGACAAGCTCACGAAGAAAGGCGTCGAAGTTCTCTACGACGACCGCGATTGTTCCGCTGGCGAGAAATTCGGCGACGCCGACCTCATCGGCATCCCCACGCGCTATGTCATCTCCGAGAAGACGCTCAAAGAAGGGATGATCGAGACCAAGGATCGCGCCACAGGGAAGGTGGAGATGATAGCGCTGTAGGAGTTCAGATAGTCACGCATCTGAGGCTCTGTCAATTACGCCCTCTCGGCCAATTGTGCTAGTCTTCTCGGTATCTATGAAGAATTCCTGGAAGGAAAGGCTGTTTGCGCGCGCTTCGAACGACATCGGCATCGACCTCGGCACTGCCAATACCCTCGTCTACGTCCGGGGCAAGGGCATCGTGGTCAACGAGCCCTCGGTTGTGGCCGTTAATGACAAGACCGGCCAGGTCGTCGCCGTCGGCGCCGCTGCAAAGGAGATGCTCGGCCGCACTCCGGGCCATATCACTGCCGTCCGTCCGCTCGTCGACGGCGTCATCTCCGACTTCGAGATCACCGAAGAGATGCTCTCCTACCTCATGCGCCGCGCGGGGGAATACCTCCCGAAGAAGCTCCTCGGCCCCCGCGTCGTCGTCGGCGTGCCGTCCGGCGTCACCAACGTCGAGGTCCGCGCCGTCCGCGATGCCACCAGGAATGCCGGTGCCCGCGAGGTCTACATCATCGAACAGCCCATGGCCGGCGCCATCGGCATCCGCCTGCCCATCCATGACCCTGTCGGCTCCATGGTCATCGACATCGGCGGCGGCACCACCGACATCGCCATCATCTCGCTCGGCGGCATCGTCCGCTCCAAGAATCTCAAGATCGCCGGCGACAAGCTCAACAACGACATCATCTCCTACATCAGGAACGAGTTCAAGATACTCATCGGCGAGACGACCGCCGAGCAGGTCAAGATCGCCGTCGGCTCCGTCGTGCCCGACGAGCCCCTGGAGACCACCATCCGCGGCCGCGACCTCATCACCGGATTGCCACGAGAGGTCGTCATCACCGATTCCGATATCCGCGAGGCCATGGCCCAGTCTGTCGAGACCATCGTCGAGGCCGCCAAGGAGGTCCTCGAGACCACCCCTCCGGAGATCCTCTCCGACGTCATGCGTCGCGGCATCTATCTGGTCGGCGGTGGTGCCCTCATCAAGGGGCTTGATGCCCTCCTGGCCGAGACCCTGAAGATGCCCGTGACCATCGCCGACGACCCGCTGACCGCCATCGCCCGTGGCGCCGGCATCGTCCTCGAGGACCTCGACCGGTTCCGATCCGTCCTTCTCGAAAGCGAAGATGACCTACCTTCGCCCTCATAACCGGCCGCAGAGCCGCAGGAACAGGCTCGCATTCGGCGCTCTCGTCGCTGTCGCTGTAGTCGTGGCTCTGATCCAGCTCCTCGCGCCGCATGTCTTCCCGGAGCTCTTCACCGCCATGGCCCGGCCATTCTGGCGCATCGAGCTCTCTCTCTCGAGCGGAGCGTTCCGTTCGTCCGACCAGATCCTTGCCGAGAATGAGCAGTTGCGGCAACAGATCGCTGGTCTTGAGCTCGCTCAGGCTAGTTCGACCATTTCTATGCTTCAGTCCGATAACGCTTCGCTCCTCCGGCTCCTCGGACGCGCCACTTCTAGTCCTGCGCGCTATATCCTCGGCGCAGTCCTTGCCCGCCCCTCATTCGTGCCATATGACGAGCTCATCATAGACGCTGGCGCCGACTACGGTATCTCCTCTACATCGCTCGTATATGCCGAGGGTGGCGTGCTCGTCGGCCGCGTATTCGATGTCCTGCCGCATACATCCCGCATATCGCTCTTCTCGTCGCCCGGCGGCACCTACCAGGTGCTCATCGGCCCGGCTCATGTCCCTGCTACCGCAGAGGGGCAGGGCGGCGGCCAATACAAGGCCGAAGTACCGCACGGCTCAGCCGTCCAACCCGGAGATTATGTCTCTGACAACGCCCTTTACGACCGTGCCTTCGGCGTGGTAGCGTCCATAGCGACTGATCCCTCCGATCCTTTCGATACCGTGCTGTTCGCCCCTCCCGTGAACATCTACCAGCTGCGCTTCGTCTTGGTCGAGACGGGCTCCGCCGGTCCTACTCGCCGCTAAGATCACCCCATGAGCAAGAACATCTCATGCAGGATCGCTCTCGACGTGATCCTGTTGCTATCGGCTCTCATGGGCTGGTGGTATGTCGCCATCCCGCTCGGCCTCATCGGCGGGTGGGCCTTCCCGCGCTATGTCGAGCTCCTCGTGGCGGCCTTCGCTCTCGATGCGGTCTATGGCTTGGGCCTCGGTCACGGACTGTTCGGGCTCGTCTACACCATCAGTTCGGTCATAGCTCTCGGCATCCTCTCGTATCTCAAGGCCGTCGTCCGCGATAATAATTAGCCCGCCTGCTCAACTGGCATGGAGGTTCCCGCATGATAGAATCATAGCCATGAGAACATCATATATATCTATCGCCGCATCCGCCGCTCTGTGCGCCGTGCTCGCGGCTTCAGGCGCTGCTCTAGCCGCTATCGTCCCATCATCGTCTATCACCGTAGTAGCATCGCCCGCTACCGTGGTGACGCTCGGTGCTACCGCCGCATCATCGGCTGCTACCTCTTCATGCCCATTCGATGTCGGCTTTATGCGGCTCGGCTCACCCGACAATAAGCCTGCCGATGTGGCGCGCCTCCAACAGTTCCTCCGGTCGCAGAAGCTCGATGTCAATGTCACCGGGATATTCGATGACAAGACCGACGCAGCCGTCAGGTCGTTCCAGCGCGCATACATGTCAGACATCATGGTTCCGTGGGGAGCCACTCGCCCGTCCGGCATCGTCAATCTCACCACCGTGAAGAAGATCAACCAGCTCGTCTGTGGCACGCCGCTCTCGCTCGATGGCAATGAGTTGGCCGTCCTCGTTGCCTATCAGGCTCGCGCCGGTTCCTCATCTGACCAGAATGGCGCCGATGGCTATCTCGTTACGCCCGAGACCTCTCTCGCCGCGCCTGTCTCCAGCAACAGCATCGTCCAAGGCCTCACTATCGTCCCGAATGGCACCGCATCTGCAGCAGATGCCGCCGGTCCGTCGTTGCCCCTCGGCGGCGGCTCCATGGCGCAGAGATTCTGGGACTACCTCGCAGGACTGTTCGGGGTGGGGAGGTAGTTTAAAAATATGGACATCAAGTCTGACGAATTGAAGATGTATGTAAACTCAGCTTTGCAGTCGATAAAAGACGGGGTTGAATCTGCTGGCAAGTTCTATGTCTCAGGTCCTATCAAGTTTGACCTTGCTGTCCCAAGTACAAAAGAAGGCGGTGGTGGTTTGAAGATATATGTTGCAAATGCTGAGGGTAAACTCAAATCAGAAGAAATAAGTAAACTTCAATTTGAAGTTCGCGAACACAGAGAAGCGAAGATCATTAATATGCCTAACCTGTAACAGATAAAATGTTCAGAAAACTTTATGAGTACGTTTTGAAGCATCTCATGTTAGTTATTATCTCCTTACTTCTTTTAATAATAGCTTGTGAGATTAATACATTGAATCAGTCGGTCAAAAGCGTTGATGACGATGTTTCTGATGTAAATAGCTCCATTAGCGACCTACAATCAAGTATCGATAGTGGGTTCACGGATACGCAAAATGTAATTCAAGAACAAGGTAATTAAGAGGAAATTTCTTAATTATCTAGCCTCTTCGTCCCATCAGCCTTGAGCTTGGAGGCGGTGGTATGGGTGCCTGAATGGAGAGCGCCTGCCACAGCTATCATGAGGGCATTGTCGCCGGAGATGTGACGAGATGGCATGAATATGGGGATGCCATATTCAGTGGCTGTCTTCTCGAATGCCGCGCGAAGGACGTGATTGGCGCTGACGCCTCCACCGACAATGATAGACCGCGCATCGATCTGCTCGATAGCCGCGCGCAGCTTGCCATCGAGCGTCTCCTTGACCGCGTCTTCGAACTCGCGCGCTAGGCCCATCTTCCACGCCTCGTCGATCGTGCCTGAAGCGTCCTTCGGGGCTGTCCGGGTGGCATAGAGCACTGCCGTTTTCAGTCCTGAGAATGAAAAGTCTAGGTCTTTGCTGTGCTCCATCGGCCTCGGCAGGGATACTGGCGCTGCGATACCCGCCTCGCGGGCCTTGCCGGCCAGCATCGAGAGATGAGGGCCTCCCGGATAGGGCAGGCCGAGCAGGCGCGCCGCCTTGTCGAAAGCTTCGCCGACAGCGTCGTCCTTGGTCTCGCCGACGATCTCATAATCGCCGAGCGCACGGACATGCACGAGCTGGGTATGGCCGCCGCTTATGAGGAGAGCTATTGCCGGCATCGGCGCAGCGAAGAGCGCATGCCAGGCACCCGTCGGAGCGTCGCTCGGCACCAATGATCCGACGATGTGGCCTTCCATATGGTCGGCTGCGATGATCGGCACGTTCCAGAGCGCCGCGAGCATCCGCGCAAAGTTCACGCCCACCCACAGCGCTGGTTCGAGGCCAGGTCCCTCTGTCACCGCGATCACGTCCACCGGCGAGCCCTTCATCTCCGTCAGGAATGGGGCGTGGCTGAATGACTCGTACAGTTCAGGATTCTGCGGAGCGATCTCTGCTTTGAAGCTTTCGAGCAATGCTTTGAAGGCAAGTTCGCTAGAGATTTCGATGCTCCGAGGACTGTCTGAGCGAACAGAAATGGCTGGCTTTGAGCGTAGCCTCTCCTCGCCCCGCACGCTCGGAGCCATGCCATTTCGTGAAGCGAGTTCCGCAGGAGCAGAGGAATCTGCTAGCGAACTTGCCTCCGTCAAGAGCTTATGCAAGAGCGGCACCAGATTCTTGCCATGCTCGCGCTTTGCCAGAGAAGGGAACACGCCGCCGTAGGCGCTATGCAGATCAGCCTGCGAGTGCACCAGCGACGAGAGCACCCTGATCTCCACCTCGCCGCTTGCTGCGCTGCGCGCCTCTATGAGCGCCAGCGCCGTCTCGTCGCATGACGTCTCGATGCCCAGGATCCGCATGATATGTGTGCCACTTGACATTTCTGAATAATACTATAATATGATGAAGTATACAAACATAGCGCTGTAAGAGGGCTCTCGTTTTATACGTTACTACGAACACGAAACACCCATGAAAAACCTCATTATTTCAGGCGCTTCCATATTCGTCATGACGGCGATCGCCTTCGTCGCTCTGCCTGGCCACGCCCTCGCGTGGGGTTCCGGCTGCCCGACGTACAACACGTACTACGCCAACGGCTACTCGAACACATACTGCACGCCGAGCAATGTACCCCCGCCCACCTATACATATGGCGGCGGTTACAATGGCGGCTATTCCAACAGCGGCAACGGCTACACCTACGGTGGCACCGGTGCATACTATGGAGGCTCATACAATCAGCCGTACTATCCATATCTCCCGGTCGCGACCTACTACTACCCGTCCCACAATTATGGAAACGGCTATACCTACGGTGGTTCTAACGGCGGCAACGGATACACATATGGCAATGGCGGCTACAACGGTGGTGGTTACAATAACGGCGGCACCTACAATGGGGGAGGCTATAACGGAGGCAACCCAGGCGGAGGTTGGAGGTACGCGTACTAAAGCTTCACATATCTGATCGATCTTAGAACCGCCCGAGCCGACTCGAGCGGTTTTATGATAGTATTTCGTCCATGAATGAAAAGCCGCTCAAGATCAAAGGTCCTACACAGACCGATCGCCCGCAGCCAAATATTCCTGACAGATTCCTCAAGCCGTACGACCCTGCGGCCACCGAGGATCGTATCTACGCCGCCTGGGAACAGAGCGGGCTTTTTGATCCGGATACGTCCGTAGCCAAGGGCTACACGCCGAAGGACGCCGAGCCTTTCACCATCATCATGCCGCCGGCCAACGCCAACGGCTCGCTTCATGCCGGCCACGGCCTGGTCATGACCATCGAGGACATCATCGTCCGCTATCAGCGCATGCGCGGCCGCCGCGCGCTCTGGCTCCCGGGCCTCGATCACGCCGGCTTCGAGACCCAGGTGGTGTACGAGAAGCAGCTCGAGAAGGAGGGCCGCACCCGCTTCGAGATACCGCCCAGGCAGCTCTACGATGAGATCATGGCTTTCACGAAGTCCAATTCCCAGAATATCCTCGGCCAGATCCGCAAGATGGGCGCGTCGTGCGATTGGTCGCGCCAGAAATTCACGCTCGACGACGACGTGGTCAGGAATGTCTACGCCACGTTCGACAAGATGTCCAAGGACGGCCTCCTCTATCGCGGCACGCGCATCGTCAACTGGTGCTCCAAGCATCAGACCGCGCTCTCCGATCTCGAAGTCAAAGACGAGGAGCGCGTGGAGGAGTTCTATTATCTCAGGTATGGCCCATTCGTCATCGGCACCTCGCGCCCCGAGACCAAATTCGGGGACAAATATGTCGTTATGCATCCGGCAGACAAGCGCTATGAGCAGTACACGCATGGCCAGAAGATCGACCTCGAATGGATCAACGGCCCGGTGACTGCCACGGTCATCAAGGATGAGGCCATCGACATGGCATTCGGCACAGGCGTCATGACCATCACGCCGTGGCACGACGCCGTGGACTTCGGCATCGCAGAGCGCCATGGCCTCGACAAGGAGCAGGTCATCGACGAGAACGGCAAGCTCCTGCCCATCGCCGGAGAGTTTGCGGGCATCCATATCAAGAAGGCCCGCCCGCTCATCATCGAGAAACTCCGCAGTAAAGGCCTCGTCGACAAGATAGACTCTGGCTACAAGCACGTCATTCGCACGTGCTACAGGTGCGGCACAGTCATCGAATCCCAGATCCGCAGCCAGTGGTATGTCCGCATGAAGCCTCTGGCTGAGAAGGCCCTGGCCGCTATCAAGTCGCGCGAAGTCGTCTACATCCCGGATCATTACGAGAAGATCTCGCTCTATTGGCTCGAGAATATCGCCGACTGGAACATTTCGCGCCAGATCGTCTGGGGCATCCCCATTCCTGCCAAGATATGCACGAAGTGCGACGCGGGCTACGCAGATGTCGCCGACAAATTGAAGACATGTGCGAAGTGCGGCGGCGCGCTTCGCAAGGAAACCGACACATTCGATACATGGTTCTCGTCCGGCCAGTGGCCATATGTCGCTCTCGGTTTCCCGGACAGGCCTGACTTCAAGAAGTTCTATCCGACGAACGTCATGGAGACCGCCGGAGACATCATCTTCTTCTGGGTGGCGCGCATGATCATGCTCGGCCTCTACCGCACCGGCAAGCTGCCGTTCTCGACCGTCTATCTCCACGGCCTCGTCCTCGACGGCAAGGGCCAGAAGATGTCCAAGTCCAAAGGCAATGTCATCAACCCGCTCGACTATGTGACCAAGTTCGGCTGCGACGCCTTCCGCATGGCGCTTATTATCGGTAATACTCCGGGAAGCTCACTCGCTCTCTCAGAGGACAAGGTCACTGCCTACAAGAAATTCGTCAACAAGCTCTGGAATATCACGCGTTTCGTCCTTTCATCGACCGAGGGCGTCGCATATGACTCTCAGTTCAGCGCATGGTCGGCTGCCGATGAGGCGCATACGGATGCGCTCACCGCACTCGCCAAAGAAGTGACCACTGAGATGGACGAATATAAATTCTACATCGTATCAGAGAAGCTCTATCACTATGCGTGGCATGAGTTCGCCGACAAGATCGTCGAGGAATCCAAAGCGGTCCTCAGTGGGGAAGATGCAGCCGCTAAAGCCTCTCGTCAGCAGCTCCTGCTCCGCATTCTCACCGACCTCCTCAAGCTGCTTCACCCATTCATGCCCTTCGTGACCGAGGAGATCTGGGGCAATATCCCGAACATGAAGGCGGACAGGATGCTCATGGTCGAGAAGTGGCCTTCATAATGAAAAACCCTCGCGACATAAGATCGGTCACAAACGACTGGTCCAATCTGAGCACGGCATATAACGCTACCCGTAGAGGCTACCCTGATGAATTGTACCGATATCTCATGAGCCTGATCAAAACTGCGGGCCTTATGACCCTCGATCTTGGATGTGGAACGGGTATTTCGACCAGAGAATTAAGGATGCATGGCTTGGATGTCGTAGGAGCTGATAGAGATGAGAGTATGATCGCCGTTGCCAAGGATGTGAGCAAGGAAATACGATACGTTAGGGCTACTGTTGCGGAGTTGCCATTCCAGGAAGGGTCATTTGATGTCGTGACAGCATTCACAGCCTTTCATTGGTTCGATGATGATGCGAGCGTCGAGTCGATCAAAAATGTCCTTAAACCAGGAGGGCTCTTCTTTGCAGCGCTCAAGGAGAATAGGGAGGATGTTCGTACAGCAAAAATCACGAAGGAGTATCATACGATCCTGAAAAAGTACGTCGGCAAGGATTATAACAGCGCGGCGAAGTATGAGCCGTACAGAACGCTCAAGAGGCATACGTTCAGAGACATACAGGAGAAGCTATTTCCTGTAGATGAGTTCTATACCATCGAGGATGCTCTCACTCTCATCCAGTCTTTGAGCTTTTGGAACCTCGTCTTGGAAGAATATCGGCCCAAGATGCTCACGGAGCTTCAGCGGATGTATGAAAGGAATCTGATCGAAGGAAAAGTCCTCAGAACGAGAGTCATCAAGACTGTAACTGGATATAGATGATATGACCAAATACGTACTCAATTCAGGAGGCCTCAAGAATCAGCCGTCATTGACGAAGGAGTTCTTCGCTGAAGCGGTCAAAGGGCTCGGAAACAAGCCTAGGGTGCTGATGTGCCTTTTCGCACTCCCTCGCCAGGACTGGGAGAAGAGATTTGCGAGCGATTGCAGATCGATGGAAGCTTCGCTTCCAGAAGGAGTGGCAGCTGTCTTCGATCTGGCCTTTCCTGATACATTCGCAGAACAGATAGGCCGTAGCGAAATGATCTTCATCCGTGGCGGTGATGACCATCTGATCGATCACTGGATGAGGAAGTTCGATATCCCACGCATCTGGGAAGGAAAAGTGATCGCTACGAGTTCAGCCGGCTCGGATGTTTTATGCAATTCATTCTGGACATGTGATTGGCGCACTTGCATGGATGGCCTCGGTATCTTACCTATCAAATTCCTGCCTCATTTTGAATCAGACTATGGTAATGATGATCCTCGCGGCCCCGTGGATTGGCAGAATGCTCTGTCGGAACTCAAGGCATACAAGGATGGTTTGCCGGTGCATGCCTTAAAAGAGGGTGAATTCGTAGTTTTTAAAAAATAATTACAGGATGCTATCCACACATATCGTTTCTCTATCCTTCGTAGACGCGCTAAAATAGAGGCATGAAGCACACTCTCTTTGTGTTCGTCCTCGCGGTCCTCATCGGATCCGTGATGGCTCCTGCTGCTCACGCAGCCACGGCTCTGACCGGCTGGGCCTGGACCGACAACTTCGGCTGGATCAGCTTCAGCTCGGCTAACTCCGGCGCTGGCGGCGGCCCATATGCCGTCTCTCTCGACAAGCTATCCGGCGCCTTTTCCGGCTATGCCTGGTCCGATAACGCCGGCTGGATCAGCTTCAACTCGTCAGACATACCCGCGGCATGCACCGGCAGCCGCGCGCCGCAGGTCAATCTGACCACAGGCGCCAGCTCCGGATATGCCTACGCCATGGTCTATGGCGCCAGCGCCGACGGCTGCATCGAGCTCTCCGGAACGAATCATACATCTCCCGACATGTCCGGCAATGGCGGCATCACCTATGATCCTTCTTCCGGCTCTATCATCGGCTATGCCTGGGGCTCGAACAGCCCTACGACCGGCCCAGGTTGGATCCAATTCCTGGCGAGCGCCGGACCGACGACCCTTTCAGGTACCTGTCAGGCGCTGACAGCGCATCAGAATGTCTTGCCCGGCACGAATGTCACCTTCGAGGGCGATCCCACGAATGGCACGCCGACCTACCAATATAGCTGGAACAACGCGCCCTATGCTTCGTCCAATAACTACACCGTCTCGTACAGCTCGAGCGGAGCGGGCCCGACCGTCGCCATGAGGGACTCGACCGGTGTCACTACCCAGAGCCCGGCCTATTGTCCGAATGTCACTGTCCTCGCCCCGATCAATCAGTCCGCTTCGAGCATCCAGATCGGCCGCACGGCTGCCACCGCCAATGCCACGACATATTCCGCCAAGCAGAATAATCCCTTCGCTGTCGCCTGGAACTTCACCACCTCGAACGACTACACCTGCACTCCGAATGTCGCGCCCGATCCCGGCTCCCAGAATTGGAATACCTACTGGAAATCCATCTCGCTCAATCCTGTCGACAACGGCGACGGCACTGAGACCTTCTCGGGCAATACGGGCTCCACTCTCACTGCGGGCGCAGTATCGGGTCCTGTGCCTGCGGGCATCTACCAGTTCGGTATCTCCTGCATGAGCCAGGCCAATACGACCCAGGGCATCGACGTCATCCTCAAGGTCAACTCTTCATCTGAGTCTGAGATCTAGATGGTTTTCAAGCGCATCGACATCCATGCCCACCTGAACTTCGCGGCGTACACAGACGATCGCGACGCGACGATGCGGCGCGCGCTCGAGTCCGGCACGGCTGTGATCAACGTCGGCACGCAGCTCGATACTTCGCGTGCCGCTGTCGAGCTCGCTCGCGCCTATCCGGAAGGCGTCTATGCCATAGTAGGCCTCCACCCCGTCCACACGTCCGCTTCGCACCATGACCTGTCCGAGCTCGGCGAGGGAGGGCAGGCATTCACTTCGCGCGGGGAAGCGTTCGACCCGGCGCCATACCGCGAGCTCCTGCGGGACCCCCGGACTGTCGGTATAGGGGAGTGCGGGCTGGACTACTACAGGAAGGACGCTGTCGCCGAGGAGCGCTCCCGTCAGCGGGATGCATTCATGAGACAGATCGAGCTCTCCAACGAGACCGGCAAGCCGCTCATGCTCCATATCCGCGATGCGTACGGCGATGCGCTCGAGCTCCTGCGCGCCCACCATCGGCCCGCGCCCTCGCTGGTCTATGGCGGCACAGGCGCGCGCGGCGATGTCCATTTCTTCGCGGGCAGCACTGACGAGGCGAGGGAGTTCCTCGACCTCGGCTATACGCTCTCATTCACCGGCGTCATCACCTTTGCTCGCGCATATGAGAAGCTCGTCTCATATGTCCCGCTCGATATGATCCAGGCCGAGACCGACTGCCCATTCGTGGCGCCTATCCCGCATCGCGGAGCTCGCAACGAGCCTGCATTCGTCTCCGAGACCGTGGCCACGATCGCCAGGATAAAAGGCCTGTCCCTCGAAGTTGTCGAAGCCGCGCTCCTCGAGAACGCCAGGAGAGTCTGGGGTGTCATGGTCTGACCGTCGCGGCGCGGCGGAAGCGACAGCTCTACAGCCTATTGCTGATATTCGATGACAAAGACGAGCGATTGTGGCCCAGTCGTAGGGTCGGTATACGTGTAGTTGATGGTATCGATGCGATCCATGTAGTGCGAACAGAAGTATGGTGTCGTGACAGTCGCTCCTGCATCGGCTACGGATACGATCTGGCTTGTCTTCGTCGTATAGGCCGGGATAGTGATCGACTGTGTATATGACGCATTGCCTCCCATGCCGGTATGCGAGCCCGAGACGAGGGCGAGGGTGATCGGAGTCGAGCCCTTGTTCTGGAATATCGCGCTAGAGGCCCATATGCCGAATGTGCATGTCGCCTCGCCGTTGTTCGCGACCGTCCAGTCGAGCTGGTTGTTCGCGGAGTTGCAGGAGGAGACATCAAGATATTGGCCGGGATGATCGATGACACTTTGCCATTCGGCGGCGTTATTGGTAGGAATGAATGCATCGTGATCTACACTTTTATTATGTACCTGCCTGCATATGTTGTATTCGTATACAGTCCCTGTCATCGATATGGGGACACGATAGCCGCGGCCATTGATAGTCTGGAGGAGATACTGGCTATCAGCATATGCGAAAGCAGCGGATAAGAGAAGGATGCTACCTGTGATTAGCAGTATCGGGCGCACTGATCCGTGTTTTGTGCCTATCATAGATATGAATATTATAGACTGTTGACAAGTACTGTCAAGTATGCGAACATGGTTGCGACGGGTTAGGGATAGTTCCCTGACAAACCTATAAAAATCAACATATATCCTGTCTATGAAGGCTGCATGCTTGTTCTTGTCCACAGCTCTCGCGGGGTTCTCCTTCATGGGGGATGCCGCATACGCCGCCCTTCGCGACGGCTTCAGCAACTATTCTGTCCGTGCTATGTATGATCCCGACGCTGATCATCAGTTCATCGTCGGTTTCGTATCGAACGGCACTGCCTCGAAGCAGCTCCTCCTGCGCACACTCGGCCCAGCGCTAGCACAATACGGCATCGCGGACTACCTCTGGTATCCGAGGTTCGAGCTCTACGATTCGTCGGGACCATTCTTCACGAATGGGTGGTTCTGGAACTTCGACATCCATTCGATGAAGGGAGGCGATGATGGAACCTATGCCGATATCACTGCTCAGATGGACGCATTGTTCGCGCTGTTGGGGGCATCGTCGCTCCAGCCCGGCAGCTACGACTCTGACGGTGTGCTGACGCTCGTGCCTCAGCCGTATACTTCGGAGGTCTGGGCTCCGACCGACAATCACAGCGGAGTATGCCTCTTCGAGGTGTATGACGCTGATCCGGTGGCGACCGATTCGCACCTGATCAATATCTCGGGCCGGGCATATGTCGGCACGGGGGACCAGGTGCTCATCGTCGGCTTTGTCACGAATCGTCCGGGCAAGGTCATGATCCGGGGAGTGGGCCCTGGCATCCTCGCCCAGGGAGTGAATAACGCCCTGGCCGACCCGGTGCTGACCGTCTACAGCGGTTCGACCCCGATCGCTTCCTCGGACGACTGGGGCAAGGATCCGACCGGCTTGGCTGGCTACGCTGTCAGCAAGGCAACGGCTGCCGATATGCAGCGGCTCGGCGCATTTGCGCTGACCACCGGCAGCACCGATGCTGCCATCGAGATCGTCCTGCCGGTAGCCGGAGCGTACACGGCTATCGTCGTCGGGAAGGGCGGCAGCAAAGGCACCGCCCTCGTCGAAGCATATTGGATGGGTGCCACGCAGTGATATCGCATCTGCCACCATAGGGTCAGCCGCGAGGCTGGCTCGGCCGCTCCTTCATCGGGGCGGCTTTTTTGTCGGCATGAAGCGGCTACTGGAGTTCGGCTTCCTTGCCGCCAAGCGGCAGCTCTATGGTCGCCCGCGCCCCGCAGCCGACGCCGTCGGAGGCGATCGCGAACGAGCCGTGGTGCGCGCGGATGATAGCCTTGACGACCGAGAGGCCGATGCCCATGCCGATAGGGTTCCGTTCCCGCGCCTCGCGGCCGCGATAGAATAGCGATGTACCGATCTTCATATGCTCTTCGGGGCTGATACCTATGCCGGTATTCTCGATGACGAGCCTGAATGTAGAGCCGTCGAGCTCTGTCCGTAGAGCGACCGTCCCGCCGGAGCGGTTGTACCTGACGGCGTTCTCGAGGACGATGAATAGGCATTCGCGCATCTTCGACAGGTCGATGATCACTGGCGGCCAGTCGCTGTCGCAGCGCGGATACGAGACGGAGACGCCCATGCGCTCGATATCGGGGCGGATATCGGAGAGCACGCTCTCGAGCGCCGGCAGCAGGCTGCGGGGAGCGAGATCGAGGATGCTCGAACCGTCCTTGAGAGTGGTGATATCCAAGAAGTCATCGACGATGGTCATGAGCCGCTCGCTCGATGCGAGCGCGCTGGCGAGCACCGGGCGCAAGCGCCTGCCGACGGCGCCATGGGAGCCGTCCAGGGAATCCTCGAGAGCGGTGCGGATGTTCCATATCGGCGTGCGCAGGTTATGCTGGGTGATCATGATGAACTGGTCCTTGGCGTCATTGAGCCTCTCCAGCTCGGTGCGGGCGAGTCGCTCGGCCTCGTAGGCTCGCTCTGCCTCTCGTATCTGCTCGGCGACGCGAGCTTCCAGGGTCTGATTCATGTAGCTCAGCTTCCCGGCCATGACCTCGATCCTATTCCGGTGCTCCATCGTGCCGCACATGCCTCTGGCGACTGCCCATGCAAGCACGGCGGATGTGAGGAAGAGCGATATGTGCATGATGGATTCGGCCGCCGATCTCGAACAGCGCGCCTCGACGACGAATGCGACCAGGGCTGCGAGCGCGAGCGATTCAGCGAAGCTGACCCTGATGCGGAATATCCGGCACCCCGTCATCCGGCCTCCATTGAGGGCAAATCCAATGAATGCTCCGAGGATGAGGGAGGCGAGCGAGGCGATGAGACTGGAGATCGCGATAGGTTCCATGATGGTCATGCTGCGATGATAACCAGGATTATACTACATCCGGGCCGCTTCGAGGGTGAATCCGGCGGGCGTCCGATGTATAATGCATGCATATGACCCCCGACGCACCGATCGTCATCGGCCCGACGCTCCTCCTCCTCGCGGTATCCGCAATCTTCGTGGCCTGGTCCGCAGTGCGCGACGCCCGCGAACGGCGCCGCATGCGGGAGCTCGAGGATGCTCTTGCGGAGAGCGAGCGCTCACTGACGGAGCTCGACCGGCAGAGATCCGGGTTCGTCTCGCTGGCCTCTCATCAGCTCAGGGCCCCGCTCGCTGCCATCCGGGGCTATAGCTCGCTCATGCTGGACGGCGATATGGGCAAGCTCCCGGCTGCGGCCCGACTGGGAGTCGAGCGCATCTACCGGTCAGCGGGCACGCTCGTCGGCATCGTCGACGACTATCTCGATGTGAGCCGCCTCGAGCTCGGCGGCATGAAGTACGTCTTCGAGGCAGTCGACCTCCGCGAGCTCGTCGAAGAGGTCGTCGAAGAGCTCCGGCCGATCATCGACGGATCGGGTGTGCCGTTCTCATTCCAGGCAGAGGCGCATGACGCCGGCTATCGCACGACCGCTGATCACGACAAGCTGAAGCAGGTCATCGCCAACCTGATCGACAACTCGGTCAAATATACGCCGTCCGGGTCAGTGACCGTGACGCTCTCGTTCGATCATGCCGCGCAGACCATCAGATTAGAGGTCAGGGATACCGGCATCGGCATCGACCCGGAGGCGCTGCCGAGCCTCTTCAGGAAGTTCTCGCGGGCTGACAATGCGAGCAGGATGCATATACACGGCACAGGCCTGGGGCTCTATGTCGCAAAGGAGATCGTCGATGCACATCACGGCTCCATCGCCGTAGCGTCTTCCGGAGAAGGAAAGGGCTCGACGTTCACTGTCGAGCTGGAGCCATTCATGGCAGCATAGAGATAGGAGAGAAGGGGGAGAGCGTCAGGCTAGCTCTTCGAGAGCTCGTCTACGACAGCCTTCACGTCGGCGCCGTCTGCCTTGCCGGCGAGCTCCTTCATGAGCATGCCGGTGAGCTTGCCGGCGGCCTTTGGGTCGAATGAGCCGTCCGCTCTCATCTTGTCGATGCGGGCGCTCACGATAGCGCGGACCTCGGCGCGGGGCATCATGGCGGGGAGATAGGCTTCGAGGATGGCGAGCTCGGCTTTTTCTTTGTCTGCGAGATCCTTCCTACCACCCTTCTCGAACTGCTCGATGGAGTCCTTGCGCTGCTTGACGCTCCTCTTCACGAGGGCTAGAGCTGCGTCATCGGCGAGGTCGCCCTGGGCGTCGGGCTTGGCTTTGCCCATGACGATCTCATTCTGGAAGAGGGCAGAGAGGCCGCGCAAGGTCTCGAGGCGCAGCGCGTCTCGGGCTCTCATCGCGTCTTTGATCTGCTCTCGGATGGTGTGGTGGAGGGACATAGCTAAATTCTACACTAGTGGTATCATTTTTACACTATGCCTACCGACAAGAAGGCCGCACAAGCCGAGCCGAAGCAAAAGGGCATCATCGCACGCGGCTTCAAGGCCGTCTGGCGACTGCTGCAGCCTTTCCGGCGCTATGCGAATTGGCTCATCTTGCTCGGATTCCTCTCGGCGGTCGCGAATGGCGCGGTACCGTATGTGACTGGCCGTTTCTTCGACGCTCTTATCGCGATCTCAGAAGGTCGAGAGAGCTATTCTTTTGCCAGCTTTCCGACGTGGGCGATCTTCCTTGTAGCATGGATAGTGGTCCAGATAGTCGCGAATAACACCGACTGGATCAAGGATCGCATAGAGCGGAGGGTCGAGACGGGCGTCAGATTCAAGCTCCAGGTAGACGGATTCGTGCATATGTTCCATCTGCCTCTTTCGTATCATAAGAACGCCCATACCAATGGCGATCTGCAGAAGATAAGCACGGCCAGCTGGCAGGTCGTGAGCATCATCGAGCAGAGCATCAAGACAGGACCGCAGATACTTTCGATTGCGATCGGGCTGGCATTGGCGGCGAGCATCAATATGTGGTTGGCTCTCATCATGGTCGTCGGAGTGCTGATCTATGCAGCGCTCCTCCTCAAGATCGTGCGTCCGCTCGTCGAGCTCGACAAGCAGCTGCATGGCGTCTGGAATGAGGGGTGGGATGATGCCGCAGCCTCTATCCAGCAGGTCGAGGGCGTCAAGCAGGCGGCCGGAGAGGCGTATGAGATTCAGAAAGTGCAGACCTCTCTTATGGACCGTGCGCATGGCATATGGCTCACAGCTCAGAATAGCTGGGGGAGCATCGAATTCTTCCAGCGGACGATCGTCTTTTTGACCCAGCTTGCGATCTTCGTCGTCTCTGTCAGCCTCATCTCGCATGGCTCTATCACCGTAGGCCAGCTCATCGCACTGAACGGATATGCGCTCATGTTCTTCGGGCCGTTCGCATCTCTCGGAACCAGTTGGCAATTCATCCAGAACGGTCTTACCGCAGCTGCGCACGTCGAGGACATCTTCGACGAGAAGCAAGAGATCTATCACCCCGCTGACGCTGTGCCGCTTGGGGAGCTCAAAGGCCGCGTGACATTCAAGGACGTGCATTTCACATACAGCGCAGGGCAGCCTGAGGTGCTCACAGGCATCGATCTGGATATCCAGCCCGGTCAGGTCGTGGCCATGGTCGGCGAGTCAGGGGTAGGCAAGAGCACATCCGTGCATCTCATATCTGGCTATTATTTTCCTACCACAGGCTCGGTCGAGGTGGATGGCATCGACACGCGCCGACTCGACTTGACCGAGCTCAGACAGCAGATCGGCGTCGTGCCACAGGAAGTGGCTCTTTTCAATGACTCGATCATGGCGAACATACGTTATGGCACATTCGGGGCATCTGATGAGGCTGTGCGAGCCGCGGCCGCGGAGGCTCACATGGACGGATTCATCGCCACATTGCCAGAAGGCTATGACACCCTCGTCGGCGAGCGCGGCATCAAGCTCTCTGTCGGCCAGAAGCAGCGCGTAGCCATCGCCCGCGCCATCCTGCGTGATCCGCGCATCCTCATTCTGGACGAGCCGACCAGCGCTCTCGATGCTGAGACCGAGCGCGTGGTCACCGGCGCTCTGGAGAGGCTCATGAAGGGTCGGACCACATTCATCATCGCTCACCGCCTCTCGACTGTGCGCTCGGCCGATGTCATCCTCGTCTTCCAGAAGGGCCGCATCGCCGAGCGTGGCACTCACGCCGAGCTCATCCAGATACCCGACGGCATCTATCGGAAGCTGTATGAGTATCAGATAGGGCTACATTAGAGACGGTCAGCCATTACAGCTCGAAGCGTTTCCTCGTCGTTTTACAGAACACGCACCCCGAATGCTTTCAGTTGTTCGACGAGCCGTGCGAGCGGCAGGCCCATAGCGCTAAAGAAGTCGCCCTCGATCCTTTCGATGAATATCGCCCCGAGGCCTTGGAGAGCGTAGGAACCAGCTTTGTTCATAGGTTCGCCAGTATCGACATACGCGGCGATGTCGCTCTCCGATATCTCCTTCATGAAGATCTTGGTAGTGTCTGCGAATCGGACATTCTTTCCTGTCTTTCCATCCTGGATCGTCACTCCGGTTATGATGTCGTTCTCCTTGCCGCTCAGCGCCGATAGGGTCCGTATCGCTTCATCTTTGCTCTTCGGCTTTCCGAGGACGCGTCCCCCGAATGCGATGATAGTATCGGCCGCGATGATCAGGCTATCTGGATGCCTATCTGAGACCGCCTTCGCCTTGCCGTCTGCCAAATGCTGCACGAGCTCTGTAGGAGACACCGGAAGCGTCATATCCTCCTCGTATTCGCTGTGCTCCACAGTGAATGGGAGGCCTGTCTTGGAGAATATCTCTTTCCTTCGTGGCGAGCTCGAGGCCAAGATGATGTCTTTCATGAGAGGAGTCTTTGTGTAGATGAAACAATACAGCAAATGCGGCCGATCATCAAACAGGCCATCCGCTTCCAACTTGGCGGTTGCCATCGTACACTATGCACATGAGATACTCGGTCAGAGCGGTCATCGTCCAGGATGGCAAGGTCATCCTCATCAAGCGTACGAAAGAAGGGCAGCCGGTCTATTATTGTTTCCCGGGCGGCGGCATCGAAGAGTCTGATGCGAGCGCAGAAACAGCGCTCATACGAGAGTGCCAGGAAGAGCTTGGCGTTGTCGTGCGTGTGGGTCACGAGATCTACCGGCATGCATTCAATGGTGCTCCCGACGTATTCTATCGCTGTGACATCGTCTCCGGCTTGATACAGAAAAAGATAGGAGGCCCTGAAGCAGAGCGGCCTGATATCTACGGCGCATACGAGGTCATGTGGGTTGATCTCGAAAAGATCAGCCAATTGAACATCCAGCCGCCAGAAATGAAAGAAGTGATACAATATAAGCTATGAGCGAGACGAAGACATCAACCCTCGATCAGGTAATACATGCTCTCTCTTTGAAAGAGGGGATCGACGCTGTCTTTGTCACGGGTTCGCAAGGTATCGGCTCTGATAAGCCATATAGCGATATAGATCTCGTTGTCATCCTTCAAAAGAATGATGAAAAGATCAAATCTATCTACACATGGATAGGTGGAAAGTTCGCTGATGTGTTCTTTTTCGAGAGTTCAGACCTTGAACGTATCGCATCTGCCGCTGAGATAGACGCGAATTCACTCGACGGCTGCCTTGTAAGCTGGCTTCAGAAAGCAACGATATTTTCCGATCGATCTGGCACCATCTCGCGCATGAAGGGTGACGCATCGCTTGCCACAAAGCTCAAGATCATTCCGGCGAGCAGATACTCATCGTGGCAAAAGATCAACTATAACTTGATTGCAAACACCAGGTATCTCGAATCTGGTGACATCGAATCTCTTAGAGCTTTGGAGATACGCTTGCTCTATAGCGTTGTCGAATGTTTGACCGGATATTTCGAAGCTCGTGGGGTCCCTTGGCGAGGAGAGAAAATGGCTATGAAATATCTCTACGAGCATGATAGCGATATGAGACATGCATTCGAACGATTTACTAGTGCCGGAGACGTAAGAGCTCGGTTCGAAGCATACCGCACCATGGTGGGTCTAGCATTGCCTGAGAGTCTGGGAATGAAGATGTGGAGGATCGGCGATGTTGTTTCCGAGTCTCAGCGGAAGGATGCTTCTGATACGGACCGTTCGCATCTCGTCGAATTCTGGCATAAGCTTATCTTATAACATGGAACCCCTCCTCATCGTCCTGGTCGTCATCGCTATCGCAGCCAACATATTCATGGCCGTGATGCTCGCGCGCAGGAAGAAGGGAGGCGATAGCGAGACATCGGCCCAGGAGTCGAGCCTGCAGCTCCTCCTCCAGCAGATGAACGAGCTCAACCGCACCGTCGATCGCAAGGTCGGCGACCTGACGCACACGGTGGATGCCAAGCTCCATCAGAGCTCGACCGCCGTCCAGGAATCTGTCCGCACCCAGCTCTCGGAGTCGTCGCGCCTCATCCGCGAGGTCACTCAGGGCCTGACCAAGCTCGACGAGACAAACCGCCAGGTCGTCTCCTTCGCCGACCAGCTCCAGAGCCTCCAGGACATCCTGAAGAATCCCAAGCATCGTGGCATCCTCGGCGAGTATTATCTCGAGACATTGCTCAAGAATGTCCTCGCGCCCGGCCAATACCAGATGCAGTATGCGTTCAAGAACGGCGAGATCGTCGATGCCGCTGTCTTTGTGAAGGACAAGGTCATCCCCATTGACTCAAAATTCTCGCTCGAGAATTACAACAAGCTCGCCGAAGCTCGCGATCCGTCTATCCGTGAGCGGCTCGAGCGCGACTTCGTCGGCGACCTCAAGCTGCGCATTCAGGAGACAGCGAAATATATCCGCCCCCAGGAAGGCACCATGGACTTCGCATTCATGTTCATCCCGCACGAGGCCATCTACTATGATCTCCTCGTGAACAAAGTCGGTGCTACGGCTGATGAGACGGACAACCTCATCCAGCGAGCCGCGTCAAAATACAAAGTCATCATCGTCTCGCCGACGTCATTCTTGGCCTATCTGCAGACGGTGCTCCAGGGCCTCAAGGCTTTGCAGATCGAGGAGACCGCCAAGGACATCGTGAAGAGGGTAGCCGAGCTCGGTACGCATCTCAATAAATACGCTGAATATCATGCCAAGCTCGGCGCGTCTCTCGGCACCGTCGTCAACCATTACAACAATGCTGGCCGCGAATTCAAGAAAGTCGACAAGGATGTCCTGCGCATCACCGGCGAAGCGCCAGGACTCGAAGCGCCGGCGCTCCTCGAGAAGCCGGAAGGGGAATAGACCGGCAAAAAATCGCAGGCCTCCGTGCGTGCGTAGCGCATAGAGGGCCTGCGATAGGAAGCACCGACAAAGCAATGCGCGAGTCAACGCACTCGCCGTGCCGTCAGCCTTGCCCAATTCTGGGGGAGCTTGGCTCGCGGTATGGCTTCTGAGCCAGCCGCGCAGAGCGGACAGTCGTTTGGCTTCCACTGCGATCCCGTGATATCAAGCGTGAATGCGGAGGCGATGTCGTGCCCCTCGATCTGCGACGCTCCTGAGCGGTTCACGATGCTGGCGTCGCAGGGCAGGACCCGCGCTCCAAGGCTCTGGATGGCCCGAGAGACGAGCCAGTTCGTATGGCCCGTGATGATGACGTCTTCGACGATCAGACAGAGCTCGCCTTTGCGCGGCACCGTCGTCTGTTCGAAGACAGCCGCGCTCTCGAGGTCATCGCCTCGTATGGTCACGACCGAAAAGAAGCATTCTCTGCCGGTCTTGTGCGATATGCGCAGGGCCACGCTGTGCCCGATGGTGATAGCGCTCATGGCCGGACTGACGATCCGGTCGATCGAGGCGATATCGATGCTAGCGTCGATGAGCTTTTCGACGATGTCGTGTGCGGCCATGTCGATGAGGCGCGGACGCTCGGCCACCCGGTCGGTGATGAGATAGCGGCTCGTGTGGAGCCCGGATCTGACGATGGCATGCGGGCTCGTCGGGTCTCCGTCGTGAGTCCAGAGGGCGCCTGTGGCGAGGAATATATCTTTCCAATCATGGCAGACAGACTGTTGTTCTTGTGACATGTGCATATGGGTTGTCTGCGCATATTCTACTCGTATACCAGGCAAAAATCTTGTCGGAAAGGGGGACGGCCGCATAGGCTTTGACAGGTGAACATACATTCACCTATACTGTATGCATGGAGAAAGAGCCGCATCAGAAGATCGCCGATTTCTATATCGCCAAGCGGCGCATGCCGACATACGCCGAGATCGCCCGCATCTGCGGCTATAGGTCCACCAACGCCGCCTACAAGCTTGCCGACCGCCTCATCGCCGAGGGCGCTCTCGCACGCGATGCTGATGGCCATCTCATTCCGCGCCGCCTCTTCGGGGGAGCGCGCAGGCTCGGCGTAGTCGAGGCGGGCTTCCCGAACCCGGCCGAGGAGGACTTGTCCGACGAGATGAGCCTCGACGACTATCTCGTCGAGAACAAGCAAGCGACATATCTCCTCCAGGTCAAAGGCGATTCTATGCGCGATGCAGGCATCCGTGAAGGCGACCTCGTCATCGCCGAGCGCGGCCGCGAGCCGCGAGCGGGCGATATCGTCATCGCCGAGATCGACGGCGGCTGGACCATGAAGTATTATCGCCGCACCGGCGCGCGAGCCTGGCTCGAGGCCGCCAATCCCGCCTTCAAGCCGATATACCCCAGAGAAGAGCTCAAAGTCGCGGCGGTGGTGAGGGGGGTGGTGAGGAAGTATTGAGAAGGAAGCGAGAAGATGGGGTTCCGCGACCGACGTCGGAGCCCCATCTTCTCGCTTCCTTTCTATGACGTCCCAATCCTCTCAGAACACTCGTTTCCCCCGCGCCATCCTGCATATCGATGGCGACTCGTTCTTCGCATCGTGTGAAGTGGCCAGGAACCCGTCCCTGAAAGGTAAGCCTGTGGTCACCGGCCGCGAGCGCGGCATCGCCACATCGATGAGCTACGAAGCCAAGCGCCTCGGCATCACCCGCGCTATGACCATCGCCGAGATCAAGCGCAGGTTCCCACAGGCTGTGATCGTCGAGTCGGACTACGACGTCTACAGCCGCTATTCGCGGCGCATGTATGGCATCATGAGGCGCTTCACTGATGAGGTCGAGGAATATTCCGTCGATGAATGCTTCGGCGATATCACAGGCATCCGTCAGCCGGGCGGCATGACGTACCAGGAAGTCGCCGCACGCCTCAAGCATGACCTCGAATCAGAGCTCGGCATGACATTCTCGGTGGGCCTTTCCGTGAATAAGACGCTGGCCAAGACCGCATCCAAATGGCGCAAGCCTTCTGGCCTGACCGTCATTCCTGCCGATGAGATAGGGACCTACCTCGCGCAGGCGCCCATAGACCGCATCTGGGGCCTGGGGCCGCGCACGTGCGCTGTCCTGACCCGGCTGGGTGTCCGCACAGCGGCCGATCTGGCAGGGAAGGGCCTCGCATGGGTCGAGGATCATTTTCCGAAGCCGGTCCAAGAGACATATCGCGAGCTCCGTGGTGAGGCGGTCCTTGTCCTGAATGCGGCTTCTCGCCACGACGATCAACAGTCCGTCCAGCGGACGCGATCATTCCGGCCGACGCGCGATCGGGTATTCATATACGCCGAGCTGTCCAAGAATGTCGAGCACGCCTGCGCCCGCCTGCGCCGACACGGCCTCTATGCCGGGAGGGCGACGATATTCCTGAAGACGCAGGGGTTCACGTATCAGCATGTCGAATTCCGCCTCGAGCGGCCCGTCTCCACCCCCCACGACATCATGGAGGCAGTCAGGTCGCGCTTCAGTGAGATCTACCGGCCGGGCGTCCTCTATCGCGCTACAGGAGTCGGCCTGTGGGAGTTGTCGCACAGCCCCGGCAGCCTCGATCTCTTCGGGCATACCGCCGTGTCAGAGGGTCAGAGCAAGGTATATGAGGCTATAGACCGCCTAGATGCCCGCTACGGCCGTTCTACTGTCGTTCTCGGCTCTTCATTCAGGGCCATGATGAATGGGGAACAGGCAGAAGACCCCCGGCCGTCCGCTATTCAAAGGCTCTCTCTACCGTTCCTCGGAGAGGTTTCGTAGGAGGTGGAGGAATTTTTATTGTGATCTCTGTTAGTATGGTCTCAAGGATAGCAATAACGGCTTCCGTCCTTTTGATTTTCGGATTCTCGATCAACTTGTCGCTCGCTACCCTCCGAGCGAGAGAACGCAATGCCATAGGTTTGATGAGAATGGCATAATCATTTGCGAGATAGACGAGATACAAGACTATGACAGCCGCTGGATTATGCTTAAGATTTCTTTGATCCAAGGTTCTTCCATCACGGGCAAATGCCGTTTGAGGAAAGTTGGTTGGCCTATTAGCAACGCCACCCATTCTTCAAGGTGGCTTTTATCGGGGAGGTACACGCTACTCATTCGAGAGCTTTTTTATAGTAGCTCCAAAACGCCTCGAGAAATCCTTCGCCCCGAGCTCAAGCACCTTTCTCTGCTCGCCTGCATCGAGCTTTTGAAACGGCTTTTTGAAGGCCTCAGCGAGGGCTCTCTTTTCTTGTGAGTTGAGCGCCAGTCTTTCCATGGCTAAATCATACCAGTTTTTTTCTGATTTTGTCCACATTGTGACTGTACTAACGCTCAAAACAAGGGATTATTGCCTTTTTTTGGGCCTTCATGTATAGTATGGCTGCTATGGAATTCGCAGTCATCCAGACAGGCGGCAAGCAATACACGGTCTCGAAAGGCGACGTTGTCACCATCGAAAAGCTTCTCGGCGACCACAAGGTCGGCGACAAGCTCTCGTTCGACAAGGTCCTGCTCGTCGATGACGGCACGAATACCACTATCGGCACTCCTTTTATCCCGAAGGCCGCTGTGAGGGCCACTATCACCGAGATCGGTCGCGCAGCGACCGTCCTCGTCGTCAAATACAAGCAGAAGAGCCGCTCAGGCTGGAAGCGCAACGGCCATCGTCAGCCTTTCTTCAAGGTCAAGATCGACGCGGTCAAGTAACAAAAAGAGGCCACCGATACACTGAACGGTGGCCAGGATACGCGGAGTGATTATTCCGCTATCCCATCGAGAGGAGTGCCGCTTACGGATCCTAACTCGCAGTTTTATACTAATCGTTCAGTGCCTGTTTTGCAAGGCACTTTTTATCGTGTCTCCGTCGACATATTCGAGCTCGGCGCCGGTAGAGAGGCCGCGGCCGAGGATGGTGACCTTGAGCCCTTTCGCTGCATACGGCGAGAGCGCTTTCCTGACGACCTCGGCGGTGTTCTCGCCGTCGGGAGTGGCATTCATGGAGAGGATGACCTCTGTAAGGCCGTCAGCACGCACGCGATCGCCCAGGGCGTGCAGGCGGATGTGCTTCTCGGGCTCTTTGTCGAGAATGGGCACGGTGCCGCCGAGCACGAAGTATGTGCCACGGTATGCGCCGCTCCGCTCGACTGTCTCGAGATCAAAATCGCGGGCCACGACCATGAGCGATGTCCGGTCGCGTGCAGGATCGGCGCAGATGGGGCAGACAGTGTTATCAGCTGCGCGGGCATTCCTAGTCGTGAAGAATCGATGGCAATCGGCGCACTCGGATGTGGCGCGCTTGACCTCCTGGATGAGGTCGGCGAGCTCTTTCGTGGCCGACGCGGGCTTGGTCTGTATGTAGTACACGAATCGCCGCGCCTGCCTCGGGCCGATGCCCGGGAATCTGGCGAATAGCTCTTCGAGTCGGCGGATAGGGTCCATGGGGATAGTATAGACGATGAGGGCGAAGATTGATTCCTTGACATGCTTTTATACATAATGTAGCGTATAGACATGCATCACATGCATAAGAACATCACGAATAACCAGCCGATGCCGCGCCTCTGGGCTTGCGGCTATTCAGCCGTGTCGAACGATCAGGATACCGGCTTTGCTGCCGTTCCTCTTGCGACCAGTCGCGATGATTCTCATATGCAGATGAAGTAACTCTATTTCATGGCTCGTGGAAACATCCCGACTGGACGTAAGCCGGGATTTTTTCTATCCCGGACGGCCAGTCCTCGATGTCTATCGAGGTTAGTACATAGAAAGCGTGATAGCCATGGAAACAACAAAGACGAAACCGACCGACGCAGTCTTCCTTCGCGGCAAGCGCGTCGTCCTCAAGCCGATCAACGATGAGCACATCCCGCTCCTCATGAAGTGGATCAACGATCCTGAGGTCAGGCAGTATGTCATCGCCAACTTCCCAAAGACAGAGAGGGACGAGCGGGCATGGCTCGAGTCTCTGATCAAGTCGTCTGATACAGGAGTCGTTCTGCTCATCGAGAGCGTCGAGGGCGTACCGATCGGCACCATGGGCATCCATAGGATCGATTGGAGGTGTGGGGTGGCTACGACCGGAGCGATCATCGGCGAGAAAGAGTACTGGGGCAAGGGATACGGCACCGATGCCAAGATGGCTCTTCTCGAATACGCCTTCAATACGCTCAACCTCCGAAAGATCTGCTCGACAGTGTATGCGTTCAACAAGCGCAGCTTGGCGTACAGCCTGCACTGTGGCTACCAGGTCGAAGGACGTCGCCGGCTGCATATCTTCAAGAATGGGCGCTATTGGGATCTCATCGAGCTCGGGCTGTTCAAGGAAGAATGGCTTCCGTACTGGAAGAAGTACCAGAGCAAGCGCCGTTGACGTATCCAGGCTAGGCTCGTGTTCCTCAAGCGGCCCTCCTTCGCAGGTTGGGCCGCTTTTCTTTTGGGCGGATAGCTTATAGAATGTGTGCATGGCAGTCATCTATTGCTTCGGGGATAGCATCACGTATGGCAAATGGGACCCGGAAGGAGGCTGGGTGGCGAGATTGCGGAAGCATATAGATCAGACATACAACATCGGCAAGAATGGGAACGTCCAGGTATATAACCTCGGCATACCTGGTGAAGTGGCGGTACGCATGAAAGATAGGGTCGAGGCTGAGCTTTCTTCCAGAGACAACAAGGACGGAAAAGGCATCGTCTTGTTCGAGATAGGCGTCAACGACAGCTGCCTGAACAACTGGATGACGGAGCGCCAGACGCCGGAACAAGATTTCAAGGGTGCTTTGAAGCAGATGGTGGCCATAGCTCGCAAATATTCATGCAAGGCATATTTTATGGGGCTTGCTCCAGTGAACCCCGCTCGTGCAAAGAAGCTGCTTTTCTCAGATGGGGAAGTCAAAAGATACGACGGCTATATATCGGATGTGGCGCGTGAGCTCGGAGTCACGAAGATAGATATGTTCGATGAGCTCAAAGCCCTCAACTTCGCAGACTTGCTGGTAGATAGCGTGCACCCGAATGAATCGGGCCACCAGCTCATCTTCGAGAAGGTGAGAGATGCGCTTCTCGGCATCTCGTAAAGATATTACATCCCCGCCTTGTCGAAATCGCCGAAGTCGGCTTTGTCGATGGAGAGGAAGGTGGTCTTCTTGGTGTCGAAGAAGAGCTTGACCGAGCCGGTGGGGCCATTGCGGTGCTTCTCGATGAGGATCTCGGCCTCCTCTTTCTTGCCACCCTGGTCCTGGTCGGCTTCGCGGTGGATGAACATGACCACGTCGGCGTCTTGCTCGATCGAGCCCGAATCGCGGAGGTCTGAGAGGCGGGGCTTGCCGCCGCGGGTCTCGACAGCGCGGTTGAGCTGCGACAGCGCTAGGACGGGCAGCTCGAGCTCTCGGGCCATGTTCTTGAGCGAACGGGATATCTCGGTGACCTGCTGGACGAGGTTGTCGTTGTAGCGCCCTGCCTGGGTCGGGACCATGAGCTGGAGGTAGTCCACGATGATGAGGCCCAGGCCTTTCTCGTTCTTGAGGCGGCGGGCTACGGCGCGCATCTTCAGGATGTTATTGCCTGCCTGGTCGTCGATGAATATGGGCGCCTCTGACAGGCGGCCGATGGCGTCGCCGATGGCTTTGAAGTCGCCCTCTACGGACAGGTTGTGGCCCGTACGGATCTTCCAGGCGTCGACTTGCGACTCAGCGGACAGCATGCGGTCGACGAGCTGCTGCGAGCTCATCTCGAGCGAGAATATAGCCACAGGCACTTTGTGGTTCACGGCTGCCTTCCTGGCGATGTCGAGGGCGAGGGACGTCTTACCCATCGAGGGACGTGCGGCAAGGATGATGAGATCGGACTTCTGGAAGCCGGCGAGCTTGTTGTCGAGCTCCTGGAATCCGGTCGGCACGCCGCGGAGCTCGTTCTTGGTATTGTGGAGATGCTCGATGCGCTCGAAGGCGTCCGTCAGCGTATCCTTCAGGGCCACGAATTTGTGCGAGCCGGTCTTATTGGTGACGTTGTAGAGCTCCTTCTCGGCCTTCTCCAGTATCTCGTGGAGGTCGGCCTCCTCGTCGTAGCCGAGGCCGGAGATGTTCTCGGCCGCCCGCAGGAGCTCGCGCATGACGTGCTTCTTCTCGACGATCTCGGCGTAGTGAGCGGCGTTCGTCGATGACGGGACGGTATTGATGAGCTCGGTGAGATACGACATGCCGCCGACTTGTTCGAGCTCGCCCTTGTCTTTGAGGCGTGCGGAGAGGGAGAGCAGGTCTATGGGAGAGCTCTTGGTATGGAGCTCGAAGAGCGAGGCCCAGATCGTCTTGTGATGGGTCGAGTAGAACGACTGCTCGGTGACGACGTCTGAGACATCGTGCATGGTCTCGCCGCGGATGATGAGCGAGCCGAGGAGCGCTCGCTCAGCCTCGAGGCTCTGCGGCGGGATCTTCAGGTCTTTCTGCTTGACGTACGGGGAGATGGGGCTCATGTTTTTTGGATGATAGCACGAATGATAGCATGCTCTCGCGAGCGCGAGTCCAGGCCAAAAAAGCATGGAATAGTGGACAATATGTTCACAACGGAACCATGCCATGCTTCGAGAGATTTGAAAAAGACATTAACTTTTCTTCACTGAATCTTGAGCGGATCTTCATCGAAACTTGAGCCTTTCTTGAGCGTTCCTTGAGCGCCGAGCTGATAGGCTATCCGTGTCGGGCATTATCAAAAGCATCATTTCGAGCATGGCATTAGAACAGAAAGATATCGAGCTCATAGAGCGCGTAGTTTACAAGAACAGCGATGACATCGCAGTATCCATATCCCGGAGCTTCGAGCGCCTGGAGGAACGCATCGATGCAGCCGAGGCACGGATATATTCGAGGATCTCCGATCTCGAGGACAAGATAGAGGGAGTCAGGCAGGATATGTCTGACGAGCTCGGCGACATCAGAGCGGAGGTCAGGGATTTTGTGCGGCAGAAAGAGCAGGCAGAATACGCATAGGCTAAGGGGGTAATGTACGCGCTTCTCAGAGAGGCTCACAGGGTGGTATTCGGCTTTGAACGCAAACCGTTGTTATAAGCTGACACCCTCGTCTGCTGTGACATGAGCCTCTCCTCGAACCGTGTACATTACCCCCTTACTTCTGAGTAATTCTCGGCCCTTTCGGTGTATCTTCGACATCGTAGCCTCGGGCGTCGATCTCGGTGCGGAGGGCATCGGCCTTCTTCCAGTCCTTGGTCTTGCGGGCCTCTTCGCGAGCATCTGCGAGCACTTGGACTTCGACAGGAATAGGTTCGTCATTCACGCGGGGCGCTGATACGAGGCCCAGGCCATAGACCCGGTCGAAGTCGAGCAACGTGGCGCGTTTGTCGGCCTGGCTCACTGAGGAGTCCTTGATGAGTTCCCAGGCGAGAGCGAGAGCCTTTGGCATGTCGAGGTCGTCATTCACGTATGAGAGGAAGCGTTCCTGATAAGCGGAGATGATAGCGCCGCCGTCAGGATAGCTCGCGCATGCGGCCATGAGGCGGATGAGGGCGCTCTGGGCTGCACGCACGCTCTCGAGGCTGAAATTAACCGGCGATCGATAGTGCGCGGTCATGAGCCAATAGCGGAATGCGATCGGCGATACCGATGTGTCGGCCAGTGTTTCAAGCTTGATGAAATTACCCTTAGACTTGGCCATCTTCTCATCAGAAACGTTCATAAATGCGCCGTGTACCCAATAGTGCACGAAGGGCTTGCCCGTGGCTGTTTCCGATTGCGCGATCTCATTCGTGTGATGAGGAAAGATCAGGTCTTGTCCGCCAGTATGGACATCTATAGTCGGGCCGAGGAGCTTCATGGACATAGCTGAGCATTCTATGTGCCAACCGGGACGGCCCCGACCGAATGGGGCATCCCATACGACATCGCCGTCAGCCGTTGAATAGAATTTCCAGAGGGCAAAGTCCCTCACATTCTCCTTGTCGTATTCGTCGTTGGAAACTCTCTCCTTTGAGATCGCAGAAAGGTCGAGACGAGCGAGCGCACCGTAGCCCTTCACGGCGGAAATGCTCATGTATATGCCATCATCAGCCTTGTATGCTGCGCCTTTGTCGAGGAGCGTCTGTGTGAGGGCGATCATCTCGGGTATAGAATCCGTCGCACGTATGAGGTGCGTCGGCAGCTCGTTATTCATAGCCTCCATGCCCAGGACAAAAAGCTTTTCGTATTTGCGAGTGAGATCTGCGAGGCTCACGTGCTCTGCTTGACTGCGCTTGATGGTCTTGTCGTCGACGTCGGTCACATTGATGACCTGATCCACGCTATAGCCGTTGTATTCGAACATCCGCCGCAAGAGGTCGCTCAAGAGGAACGACCTGAAATTGCCGATATGCCCGGTATCGTAGACGGTGAGCCCGCAGGAATACATCGTGACCATTCCTGCCTTGAGCGGCACGAAGCGCTCCTTGGAGCGTGAGAGGGTATTGTAGAGGGTTATCTCAGGCATGGGTGGTGGGCATCAGAGCCATCGCTTGCGCTTGAGGACGAACCAGATGGCGACGGTGATGATGATCATCGTGAGGAAGATGATGGTCCAGCCTGCCGGCTCGCCGACTATCGGCACGAAGGGCGCCGGGATAGTGAAGAGCGAGGCGATGAATGTGGCCGGGATGAAGATGAAGTTGATGACGGTCAGGGTCCGGATGATGTCGTTCTGGTGGGTATTCAATAGCGAGTCATTGGTCGTGCGCAGGTCGCCGACCAGTTCGCGGGCGTTGAGCACCAGCTCGTTGAGGCGCACGAATTCGTCGCGGATGTCGCGCATGTAGGGGCCGAAGTCCTCGCCGAAGAAGCTCTTGTCGGCGAATTGGATCATGTCGTCCCAGATATCCCGGTGGATGCGGGCTGTCTCGCGGAAGTCGATGAGCTCCCGCGACAGGTCGGAGAGAGCCTCGACCATCTTGCGCTCATCGCCCTTGAAGATATGCGTCTCGGCGGACATGATCGCGTCACGGATATTCTCCAGATCGTCATACATGCCGGCATAGAGCCTCATGATCATGTAATAGAAGAGGTGCCCGATGTGCTCGATCTTGGAATCCTTATTCAGGATCGTATTGGTCTCGAATATCTTGGCGAAGTACTCGAGCTGGTCGATGGCTTCGGCGTGGCATGTGATGAGATAGTTCTGGCCGATGACGAAATCGACCTCGCGGTCGACGACCTCGTACGAGGCGCCCTTCTTGATGCGCACGGGGAATGTCAGGACGACCAGCATGTAGTCCTTGTGGAAGTCGATCTTGGCCAGGGAAGGGGAATCCTTGAGCTCCTCGCCCACGAGCGGATGGAGGGCGTATCGGTTGACGACGCTCGCGATCTCGTCATCCGTGGGGGATTGCATGTCTATCCAGGCGAGCCCTCGAGCGGCGTGGGTGGTTGTCATGGCTAGATTATAGGGCCTACGAGGCATGAATGGAAGGGCGATTCATGAGCAGCGGCTGCAAGATTACGAGGGGGCAGTCCTGGGAGTTTTTTTGAGCTGTTCGGCTATGGCGCACATGTTCTGGCCGCTTGGAAAATATCATGTACGCATTTTGATAAACATGTCGAAATGAAATGGCTCAGGATATAGCTCGTCTGACATATTATACAATTAATTACATCACGACTTGTCAATGATATTTTCCGGGACGTATCCCCGCACGTCCCCATTGATATATACTTCGCTCATGACGAAGAAGGAGTTTCTTGTGCTCTTGAAGGC